>Ga0123354_10019661_pt1 | contig 10604 bp, 8 predicted proteins | sample TergutLab28metaG_2_FD_97872 | JGI IMG/M metagenome (GOLD analysis project Ga0123354, IMG submission 97872) | Labiotermes labralis P4 segment gut microbial communities from Petit-Saut dam, French Guiana - Lab288 P4 | ecosystem: Host-associated > Arthropoda: Insects > Digestive system > Gut ...
AGCACAGTCGACAAATACCTCTCCCCCGTATCCGGCAATATAACAACAATTCGCTTACCTTTATTCTGCGGCTCCTGCGCCAATTGAATAGCTGCAGACAGCGCTGCCCCCGAAGATATTCCGGCAAGCAATCCCTCTGTTTTTGCAAGTTGACGGGAAGTAAGTATCGCCTGGTCGTTTGTTACCGTAACGATACGGTCGACTATGCTGCTATCGTATATTTTTGGAATGAACCCGGCTCCAAGTCCCTGAATTTTATGAGGACCTGCTTTCCCTCCGGATAGAACGGGAGAATCCGTCGGTTCAACCGCAACAATTTCAATGGCTTTGTTTAACTCTTTCAGCCGTTTGCCTGCGCCGCTTATGGTTCCGCCTGTTCCTACGCCACCCACGAGAATATCAACTTTTCCGCCGGTATCTCTCCATATTTCTTCTGCGGTTGTCTTATAATGAATTTGGGAGTTTGCCGGATTTTCGAACTGATTCAATATTATCGAGCCGGCAATTTCTTTCTGTAATTCCTGCGCTTTGGCGATAGCTCCCGACATACCCGTAGCCCCCGGCGTAAGGATTATCTCAGCGCCTAATGCATTAAGCAGCGATCGACGTTCTACGCTCATTGTTTCGGGCATGGTGAGAATCAGCCTGTAACCTTTTGAAGCGGAGACAAATGCCAATCCAATACCTGTATTTCCGCTTGTAGGTTCGATAATGACGCCGCCTTCACCGAGCAGACCTCTGTTTTCGGCGTCGGTTATCATGGCAAAGGCAATGCGGTCTTTTACGCTTCCTGCCGGATTAAAATATTCCAACTTTGCGATTAATTGAGCATCAAGTGAAAAATGTTTTTCAAACGATGTCAACTCCAGAAGAGGAGTATTGCCTATCAACTCTGTTAAACTTTTTGCTATTTTTTCCATAAGTAATTATATATTTGCTGCAAAATTAGAATATATTTTTATAAAAACAAAATTATTGAGCAAAATATTATAAAATAAAAATTCATCAAATGAATCTTTTTTTGTACCTTTGCACCCGAAATTTTTATGTGGTATAAGTGAAAAAGAGCTTGTTTACTTTTTTTTGTTTTCTACTTGGGTTATCGCTTTTTGCACAGACGGTTCACACTCTTTCCGTCAAAGAATTATTTGATATGGGAATTCAAAATGCCGTTGCAATCCAAGCTTCCCAAGTGAAAACTGAGATTTCTAACGAAAAAGTTATCCTCGCTAAGAACAAGCAATTGCCTGCTGTTGGAATCGAAGGAACGTTCGGTTATGTGGGAACTCCGGTTATCTTGAACCGCGATCTCTCTTTTTTGGAGCGGGATGTCATTCCCAAGTGGGAACAAAACTATCAAATTGCCGCTAAACAGCCGATTTACGAAGGTGGGCGCATCCGAAATGAAATCAAAAGAAGCGAATTGGAAAAAGAAATTACAGAACTATCGCTCCAAAGAGATAAATCCGATTTAAAACTTTGGTTGATAGGCAAATATCTTGATTTATTCAACCTGTATAAAAAACGGGATGTTTACAAGCAAAATATCGACGAAGCAAAAAAACGCGTGCAGGACATCGAAAAGATGAAAGCGGAGGGAATTGTTACCACCAACGATGTTTTACGCAGCAATCTGTTGCTTACCAATTACGATTTGACGCATAAAGAGATTGAAAACGATATTATTTTGGTGTCGCAACAATTGGATATTGTATTGGGAATGGATGAAACAACGATTCTGCAGCCCGATTCTGCTTTTCTAACATCTTACATGGAACTCCGAGCGGAAAATGACTATGTGAACCGGGCTTATTTGCAGCATCCTGACCTGAGGATTGCACAAACAAATATTTCATTGGCTAAAAATGCTCTAAAAATTGTAAACGCCGGCTATTTACCTTCCCTTTCCTTAGAAGCAGGCACGGGACTTACTCGTCCGATTCCGTATCTTGTTCCCGTCGAAGATTTGTATTTCTATTCATGGGGCGTATCGCTCAATCTGTCGTATAATATTTCGGCGCTGTTCGATAAAAAGCATAACACCAATGCAGCCAAACAGCAAATACAACTGCAGGGATTGTATCAGGAACAGCAGAAACAGTCGATTCGCACGGAAATAAAAGCGGCGTATCTGAAGCATCAGGAAGCGGAAGATCGTATCAATGCGTTACAGGAATCGTTGTCGCAGTCGAAAGAGAATTATCGTATTGAAAAAAATAAGTATTTTAATCAAATGACTATTCTTACCGATTTGCTGGATGCTACCAACACGCAACTCAATGTAGAATTGCAGCTCACGGCAGCCAAGACAAATGCAATATATACTTATTATCAATTATTGAAAGCAAGTGGAGATTTATAATTATGGTTGAAGAAAAAATAGACCCGGAGGAGGAAATGCGGGAAAAAGCAAACCAAGAAAAGGAGAACGAAGAGGTAGAAGAGCATAAGTACAAGTCCAAACGGCGGCGGCTAAATATTATCCTCAATACAATCAGCGTTTTACTTGCTTTAGGCGGAATTGCATGGGCAAGTCATTTCTTTTTCCGTTATTTCCGGTTCGAAATTACGAACGACGCAATTGTCGATCAGTACATTACGCCAATCAACGCTCGTGTTTCGGGTTATATTAAAGACGTTCGTTTTACTGAACATCAATTCGTACATGCGGGAGATACGCTGCTTATTATCGACGACAGGGAATATCGCATCAAACAGATGGATGCGGAAGCCGCTCTGATGGATGCAAACAATTCCGCTTCGGTAGTATCTTCCGATATTGTAACCGCTTCAACCAATGTGGATGTTTCCGAATCGAATATAGAAGAACTTAAAGCCCGTATTTGGAAATTGGAACAGGATGTCAACCGCTATAAAAATCTGTTAGACGCCGATGCCGTATCGCAACAGCAATACGACCAGATAAAAAGCGAATATGACGCACAAAAAGCGCATCTCAACGCTCTTTTAAAACAAAAGGATGCTATGAAATCAACATCTACCGAAGTATCCAAGCGTTTAGGCAATGCTCAGGCAAATATACTGCGCCGTCAAGCCGATTTGGATATGGCGAATCTCAACCTTTCTTATACCGTAATCGTCGCTCCTTACAATGGTTATGTGGGAAGACGCACGCTCGAAGAAGGACAGTTGGTGCAAGCCGGACAAACAATTACAAGCCTGATAAAAGAGGACGAAAAATGGGTGACTGCCAATTTCCTTGAAAAGCAGATCGAAAATATTTATATAGAACAGGAAGTACGCATCAAAGTAGATGCCATAAGCAATTTAACATTTCATGGACGTGTAACTGCTATATCCGAAGCCACAGGATCGAAGTTTTCGATGCTTCCCACCGATAATTCTGCGGGAAACTTTGTGAAAATACAACAACGGATTCCGGTACGCATCGACTTTGTGAATATATCTCCCGAAGATATGCAGAAATTACGTGCAGGAATGATGGTAACAGTCGAAGCCGCAAAAAAATAAACAATGGCGCTTGTAGTCCATTATTTTAAAAGTACTCGGGGCGACCCGTTCAGGAGTTGGGTGCCGGTGTGGCTCAAAGCTGCTGTCGCCATCCTTATCCTTGTTCCTATAATGCTTGCCAACGGAGCATACACCGGAAGCAATATCGACATTTCCGGTTTTCTGGGAGTCATGTCGGAAGATATTAACATTGCCTACTATGCTGCTTCGGCGGGAATGGCAATCGGCTATTTGGTTACTCCGAAAGTTCGTCCTGTCGCCACCGTCAAAACCGTTCTTCTCATCAGCATCGTGTGCCAGATTATTCTCAGCGTGATTTGCGCCGAAACCAATTACATGGAAATCATCACGGTTTGCAGTTTTCTGATTGGGTATTTCAAAACTTTTTCTTTGGTAGAAGTTTTTGCCATATTGATGCCGATTTTCGCTCCCAGCGGAACACGCAATGAATTTTATGCCAAATATTTTCCTATTTCTTTGGCTTGCGGGCAATTATCATTGGTGCTTACGGCAGAATTGGCTTATGTTTACCGCTGGCAATACATGTATTATTTTATGATAGCGTTGTTGCTCATGTCAATTATTGCCATACTTATTTGCATGAAATATGCCCGCCGGCTTGTTCGTATTCCTTTCAAAGACATCGATTGGCTGAGTCTTTTTCTTATTTCCGTCTGCTACGTGTCCATCATTTATTTTGTTACTTACGGCAAGACGAAAGACTGGTTTACGTCATGGAACATGATATTAATTTTTGTTCTTAGCATTATTACCGGATTACTTTTTCTCCGGCGGCAGCTTTCCGAAAATCCATGCGTTGACCTCTCTTTGTTGAAAAACAGAAATTCGGCGGTCGTTTATATCCTGTCGTTTGTATTGATGTTTTTTGTCTCGTTTTCCATGTTGATTTCGTCTTATACCACTTCGGTGCTGCAACTCGACAATATTCACATGAACCGTTTGTATTTCTTTATGATTCCCGGTTTTGTGGTAGGAGGTTTTTTGGGCTATTACTTTTTTATCAGAGAGATTCGAATGGCTTGGATTATTTTCATTGGTTTTGCCTCGTTGACGCTCTCCATCGGACTTCTCTATTTTCGGGTAATGCCATCCGGCTTGTATGATGATCTCTTTCTTCTTATGTTTCTGCGCGGGTTGGGTATGCAACTTCTTTTTACGGCTTTTTCCGTTTACGGAATTGCCGGGCTTACGCCTAAACAGGTTACTTACAACGGATTTTACATTGTCAGCGCACGGTCGGCATTGGCTCCGGCAGTAGGCGCCTCAATATTGACTAACTGGCTCAATGTATTGCAACAAAAGAACATATCAATTCTTTCAACCAATATTGATACGCAAAACATCACGGCAATGAGTCAATTTGCCGCTTCCACCAAATCGGCGCTTGCGCAGGGATTTAGCATTGAAGAAGCCCACCAGTTGGCAACCAATGCACTGTATCGCCAAGTGCAGATACAATCGGCAATCGTCAGCATCAAAACCATCGCAGGCTGGATGCTGATATTCGGCATTATCTTGTTAATCGGTATATTGCTTTATTTCTTCCAATTCAAACCGGTGAAGTTGATTAGAATGGGGAGAGATATGGTGGGGGAATAAGTTGTGAAAAAGAAAATCATAATTTCACTGCCAAAAGTTCTTGCCCCAATTGGTGCAAAACGACTTCAATTTCTTTTTTTCGTTCGGGAGAAGGTTTTTTGATACCACTCACATACGATGCCATCAAACTTTGAGGTAAGCCTGCCCGTCGTGAAATGGCGCTTACATTGATACCGTACAAGTTTTTAAAAGTTTTGCCAAGAGTGTTTTCAGTTCTTCTATCACGGAAAAAGCCGTCATAACTCAAGTCTTCATCCAACATTTCCCAACGTATTCCGAAATAGCCTAAAGTATATTCTTTGCGCTGTTCCTGCGTGGCAAACCGCAAACGCGGAAATTCCGAAAAAAGTTCTTTTTCCTGCCGCCCGTCGGAAGTTTCAATATGTATGGCATCATTGGTTAGCCATACATTTTTTATATCTTTTTTCGTTAATGCTGTCATATTCGTTAATGTTTTATTTATCGGTAAAAAACTCATTCCACCGTTCAATAATTATTTCTGCATTTTCTATTATTAAACTCTTCGATTTTTTCAGGTCAGAAGCCTTTAATCCATGATTGTATATCATTTTTATTTCCGGTAATATTGAGAATTTAGCTTCCGCATCACCTTTTACTACATGAATGTGAACAGGCTCGTGGTCGTTTGCGAAAAACATAAACCGAAGTCCGAAAATGATAAAAACTGTAGGCATATCTTATTGTTTATTTTTGTAATACAAAGATAGGTAATAAATTTATTACCGGCAAATTTTTTAGCAAATATTTTTGTTTGATTGGACTAAATAAGCGTTACTATTTTTTGATACCACTTTGTATAAGCACAAAGGTATCTGTCATAAACTATTTCAGCACCGAACTAACTTTTTCATCCTCGAATATTACAATAAAATCATTGTTAAACATCCACCTCTCTTTGCTGCCCATAATGCGGATATTAATCGGTTTTCCTGCCGTCAATTTACATTCGGTTCGGGTCATTCCTTTCACAACTTTTTCTTTAGAAATCTCTTCCCAGTGCGTAATCGGCTCATATTGATTGGTCTGTATAAACTTGAACATCCCTGAAAGAAAAAGAGAATTGCCCAATGTAAATTCATCTATGTATATTTTCTGATTCGGTTTCTTTTTCGTATCAAGTTTCTCAAAAGGAGTGTCTTTTAATTCTTTAAAAATATTTTTTGATTCATATACGATGTTTGACGAAAGAAACGACAAGTTGTCTTCTGCTACCTGAAATCGGGTAGAACATTTATAAGCAAAACAAACAGCAAAAAAATAATTATTTTTCTCATTTCTCCTGTTTTATTAAAAGCACTCGTTTACATTTTAAGTGAATAAGATGTAAACGAGCGTTTTAAATCTGGTTTTAAAATTTAAATCCTACTCGTAAACCTGTAAAAGTAACATTATAATTAAAATTGTAATTATTGCCACTATAACTCATTTCCTGTTTAAAATTTTGACCGCTGTATACAAAACCAAGGTAAAATTTCTGAGTAAAATTCAAACCTGCCTGAAGTTCATAACATAGACCTCCTGCAGCAGGATCAATCACATAGCCATATCCAATGCCGGCGCTGACATAAGCTTTTGCATTGGCAAATAAAACCGGTGAATTGCCCCGTAGGGCAGTTAATAACTGTGGTGTAATGGTTGCACTTAAATCACTTATTTCTCCAAAAGCTCTTAGTTTAAGAATATCCCATGCAATATAGGGCGAGAAAGCTTTTCGATAACCTAAGGCTAAATCTAAAGAAGCTCCATCGCCGTTTATTTTGACGGAATTACCATTACCACTGGCAGAACCTCCTAAAGAACCAATGCCTAATTCCAGTATCATACCGGAATCTGACGTTTTTTTCGCTTTAACAGCAAATGAATTAACATTAACAATTTCGGCGCTAATAGTAGAGCAAATCATAACTGCAACTATCAATAATCCTAAATTTTTCATACTTTTTTTATTAATTTGTTTGTAAATAATTATTTGTTTGTTTTTACCGTTTGAGCTTGTCTTTGTTCAGTTTGTTTTTCTGAAAGGGCTGTAGGGTAAACAACACTAATCCATTCGTAATCTTCTATTTTATCCAATTTGAGCGAACGGAAATTGATGAATTTAGCGGGGTATCCGGAAACGGTTACAAGATAATTTTTTCCTTTATCATCTGATTTGATGTTGAATGTTGCAGCCACAATTAAATCAGAGTTCGCTTCGCGGTTTGCCTTCCAGAGAGCATCGGATTTCAACCATGTGACGATATCGTCAAAAGTTGCCGACTGCGGTGTTGCATTGACTGGAGTTGGGTACGGACCATAATCCTGACGCTCCTGCTTATCCATCACTTGTATATCCGCAACCAACGGCACAATAAATACGTCTTGTTTAGGTTCAATCACACGGGATTGTGATTGTTGGGGAATCGCCGTTTGGCTAACTGTATTTCCGGCAAGAAAACAGATAGTTGTCAGTAATAACATTGTTCTTATTAACACTTTACCGTTAATTACAGGAAGATTGAGATTTTCACCCCAATCTTCGCCTCCTTTTCTACACAAGCTAATATCAATACAATTCGCTATTGATAAAAGCATTACCAACTTTTCTTTAAGTTTCATAATCTAATAAAATTTTAATTTGTTACTTTTCCGTTAGTTTCCCGGATGCGGAATTTTTTAAAAAAGAAGAGGCGCGGAAACTGTCTTAATTTCTTATCTGTTTCGAGGTATCGCCAAACACCCATCACTTAATAATCAATAGACAAGTCACCCACGCCTAATGTAATATACCAAAAATGTAAAATATAGTATAGAACAAAAAGGTGAGCGTTTTGTTTATTTATCATCCCAAGTAATGTTTGAAAATTGGCGATTTCCGAAACAGGAATAATATATTAAAAAACGCTCTTCTTAAAAAATAAGTCTGTTCCTATTTTCTCTTTTTTAAAGTTCAAAAAGGAACGCTGCAAAAGTAATAAAAAAAAATAAAAAAAATAGTAAAAATAAAAAAAAATTACAATCAACAAAAATATATTATCTCCTGACTTCATCATCAAAGATCAATTTCTTTCTCAAATATCCTTTGTATTTGAACATAAAATCGTTTTGAGTGGTAGATTGAGACGGCGAATCAAAGCAAAAATATCTTCATAGCTGTCGCTATTTATCCGGCTATCATACCCCAAAGCTTAACTTTCACCGCGTTTGTTTCCATATCCTTTGTTTTTTACTCTGTTTCATAAATATAGCCTTCGGACTTTCGGGTAGTTCCGGAAGCAATTTCTCTATTTCCTCTAAATTGTCGATTGCCCTGAGTAGTTTGATAAACGACGCCAATGTTATACCGGTCGACGATCCGTTTTCAAAGGAACTGATTGTAAACACGCTGATACCGGATTGGGCAGCTACATTTTTCTGAGTATATCCCATTCGTTTCCGGTAGTCGCTGTAATCGGAGGCATATTGGCAGGTTTTTCAATTTTTTCTCCCCCAAATAATCTCCTTTGAAAAAAAATACCTACCTTTACATAATTTATTAATTTTGCAAAAAATCTAATTATTAATTATAATAACAAACTAATTTAATGTAATATTATGAACAGACGTCAATTTATCGGCAGAAGCGCTTTATTGCTGGCAGCAGGCAGTATGGCAAGTTCGCAAGTGTTTGCTGCAGCTATGGCAAAGTCCAACAAGGGACGCATAGGGGTACAATTGTACAGTGTGAAAGATGAGTTGCCAAAAGATTTTGAAGGAACACTGAGAAAACTTTCGGCGATAGGCTATTCGTCAGTTGAATCTTATGGATTCACTACCGACGATTTTTTTGGTCATACCATGAAAGATTTGAGTAACATAGTGAAAGGTATGGGTATGACGGTATCGGGTTCTCATATTTGGTGGAATGCAACTATCAATGACCCCACTGAAAAAGAATGGGATTTCTGGAAGAAGACTGCCGAAATCATGAAGTCGGGTGATGCTAAGTGGGCGATACAGTCAAGTATACCTACAGTAAAGACTATGGACGACCTCAAGCGTGTTGTCGCTTATTTCAATCATGCAGGGGAAATATGCAAGGCTGGCGGCGTGTCATTTGGGTTCCACAACCATTATGACGAGTTCGTCAGAATTGATGGCGAAGTAATCCTCGACTACTTGGTCAAGAACACCGATCCGAAATTGGTTTCGTTCCAAATGGACTTAGGACATGTCGTAAACGGCGGCGGCGATTGCTTGCATTACCTGCGCAACTACCCCGGACGTTTCCGGCTGTGGCATGCATCCGATTTTATTTCTGAAAGCAGAAAATATACCGAAGCAGGCAGAGGCAACGTACCTTATCCGGCTTTATTTGAGCTGGCTAAATCGTCCGGTTTGGAACATCTTATTGTAGAGCAGGAAACAACAGACGATATTTTTACTTCACTTAAAATTGATTTTGATTACCTGAAACAATTCAAGTGGACAAAAGTGCTTTGATAATTTTTTAAACATTTTTGATGGAGCAATTTCTTCAACAACTAAATGAAAATCAGCGTGAAGCTGTTCTATACAACGATGGTCCAAGTTTGGTAATTGCCGGCGCGGGTTCCGGAAAAACCCGCGTTTTGACTTACAAAATCGCTTATTTGATGAAAAATGGAATTGCTCCTTACTCTATTTTGGCTTTGACATTTACGAACAAGGCAGCCCGTGAAATGAAATCCCGGATTGCTGCGATTGTAGATGAAAAAGCAGCACAACGTATATGGATGGGTACTTTTCATTCCATCTTTTCAAGAATTTTGCGCCGCGAAGCTGAAAAATTCGGCTACCGTCCCGACTTTACCATTTATGATGCACAGGATTCAAGGAATCTGATTAAAGCCATTATAAAAGAAAAGGAATTGGAAGATAAAATTTATAAGCCTTCATTTATCCAAGCCAGGATTTCCAAAGCGAAAAATGCCTTGATCACTCCGGATATGTATCTGAAAGACATAGAATTGATGGCTGATGATAATTTCCACGGACAAGATAGAACCGGTGAAGTTTATTCGACTTACTGGAATCGTTGCCGCACATCCGGCGTTTTGGATTTCGATGACCTCTTATTATATACTTATCTGCTTTTTAAAGATAATCCCGATATCATCAATCGCTACCGGAATCGTTTTCGTTTTATATTAGTCGATGAGTATCAGGACACTAACCCTGTTCAGCATGAGATTGTCCGTCAATTAGCCGAAGAACACCGACGAATTTGCGTAGTCGGCGATGATGCTCAAAGCATTTATTCTTTTCGGGGAGCGACCATCGGAAATATCCTGAATTTCCAAAAAACATATCCAGAAAGCAAACTGTTCAAATTAGAGCAAAATTATCGTTCGACAAAAACGATTGTCAATGCGGCTAATTCATTGATAAAAGCGAATACGGAACAGATTCCCAAAACTATTTTCTCCGAAAAAGCAACGGGAAATAAGATCCAGCTCATCAGCGCTTATTCA
>Ga0123354_10019663_pt1 | contig 10604 bp, 6 predicted proteins | sample TergutLab28metaG_2_FD_97872 | JGI IMG/M metagenome (GOLD analysis project Ga0123354, IMG submission 97872) | Labiotermes labralis P4 segment gut microbial communities from Petit-Saut dam, French Guiana - Lab288 P4 | ecosystem: Host-associated > Arthropoda: Insects > Digestive system > Gut ...
AATCTTTGGTGATGGGAAGACGGTCCTGTCCTTTGGGGGTCCCCGCAGGGGGTTTGGTTGGCGGGGTGTGGGTGTTGGGGGGGGGGGGGGTGCAAGCTGTAATCAGTTGCATCTCTGGTGGAGACATTGTCATAGTGTGATAAATTAGAATGGGCCAAACATCAGCAGAAAGAGATGATGTCACATCATCACCATCATCATGAGACCTGTTTGTAGTCTTGCCATGAGACAGTAAGTGCCTTCCTACATTATGAGCAGCACAGATATTAGATCCCTTCATGTCCTCACTCTCAACCTCTCAGAGCAATATTATAGTGGGAAAAATATAAGTATTTCTGCATGTTGCTGTATGGTTGATTGTCCAAGCTAATTTTTATACAAAGAAGGTAGACATCAGCCAGAACAGTTGGCAAACTGTTGGCACTATCATGCTAGAGCTGTGACTGAGCCAGGGGAACCAGTGCCCTGAAAATGGCTACTTTCTCAAGCGGAAAAAATAAAGGATGTGGATGAAAGAGAGTAAATCAAGTAGTGTGGAGAAAGAATGGGAGATAGGTACAGAAAGAAGGTCCTGCGAAAGGAAAGAGAAATGGATTTATGTCATGCAGTAGAGAGGAGGGTAGTGTATTGTCCAGACGACCCTAATATTGACGTTATATATCACGAGGGTCCCACTCTCGCACCTTCATGTATATTGCTGCACCATTCATTGACTAGTATGTCAGGTCACTGATTGATGTGTTGCTCATACTCTGGACAGGGGCATTGCTTGGAAAATTGTGACCAGATTCTTTGGAGTGGGTGGTGGTTCCTTATGAAATAATGTCTGAAAATATTATGTGTATGGATGTCTGTTTCCTGGATATGTTCCCCTCATGGCTGTACTACTTTTTAACAATCCTTTGTGTTATTTCCAATAGATTACATCTATCTTTGTAGCCCTAACAGGAAGTGGTCTTTGAAAATTTTGTTGCTGTATTCACATGGCTTGTTTACAACTACTGTTGAAGTGACATTATTAACTGTGAAACTGGATAAAAGGATTGTCCAGCTTTGTGTCCCAACCATTTTATTCCTGGAGAAGGAGCCTGTAGCACTGCTTAGATAGAAGGTTCAGTGGAACCCAGATTTTTCTGTCATCCAGCTTTTACCTGTCACTATCCTCACTGAGTGATGACTAATGTCCATTAATTGGGTGATTTGAGCATAGAATGTATAATAATCATTATAATACATTACATCTCCCCCTAGACAGAAAACGGAGAGAAACTGGAACATCAGTTTTGCATGTAAACAAATTTTAGATGTTGGAGCTGCCTGTACATGAAGTTCTGGATTTGTGTGGTTGTATTATGTCATTTAGAGAAAAATAGCATCTGTTGTCATTACTAAATCTTAAGTGGCAGTCATTAATGAAGTGGTAGTGTCGATTTATTAACACTGCAAGATTATTAAACACTAAACCATGCCTGTGTAACCAAACCTTTAAGACAACAGTGGAGCAAGGCATCAAATACAAAATATTACAGCAAAGTATATTTGACACCATGATGCCATGATAGCATGTGGCACTAGATGGAGTTGAGTGGTCAACTTCACGCCCGAGCTGTTTTATCTCATGGGAAATAACTCACGCTACCCACTGAGTAAGAGGCTGGTTAGATCCCACAGTCTGTGTAGATGCACTGTAGAAGAAAAAAACTCTGTTGCCTCTGCCAGTAAAGAAATCAAGATTCCCTGGTTGTCTGGCCCGCAGCCTAGTCACATACTGAGCTAGTGATTCCAGTTCCTGATGCCGGATAATAGTGGTGTCAAACGCTAAATCCTGCATTAATATTTAAACCAAATTGAAATGTCCTGTTAGTGTAGTGATTATGCAATGGAACAGACAATCAAGCAACAGAGGTTCAATTGTAAGCGGGTTTAAGATATTTTTCTGTTCTCAAAATGTCGCAGACCAACCCTAGGGTACATCCAGTTTGCTGTCCTTTAGGTATCGAGGGATATGTGCTCGGTTACAAGGCGGCGTTTGTTACATTGTCTGCGATTTGCTGTTGTACGCGTAATTTCTTTAGTGTCCAACAGATGGCAATAAGATGGCGTTCTTTTCGTAGACGCCGGTAGACTTTGATATATCGATTATTGAATTTACAAGCGATATTTACTCGCAAGTTGGGTCCTGTTCCTTGTGAGCGCGGAAAGTTTGCAAGCATGGCGTCATTTGACATACGAATTGTGGAAATGTGAATTTTTTTTTCGTGAACTGAAACAACAGAAGCTATAGGTTAGAGCTTCGCAGATTATGAGTCGGGTGATGAATTAGTGATATATGCATAAGAAACTAACTATAAATCAAATGATGGAAGTGTAGCATCAAATGTTGGTTCTGGTATTCGAATGGACCCAAGACAGCGAACACGATTCGAGCAAACTACAGAAGATATTTCCGCAACTGACTCAGATTATTGGGTCGATACAGATCAGAAGGTAAGTTAACCATAATATAAAGGTGTAGCAGACATGGTAGAAGGAGTGGCGAAGCTTTACATAGACATGTTTCTAACCACTATTCATTATTCATTCATACTATTCCTACCGTTCGTTCTCATTAAAGGCAGTATCTTTTAATTGCACTGCTAATGTACACATATCCATTTCTTAATCACGTTTTGCGAATTCGCTCACCATAAATTTGTACCCATTTTTCCCCTGCAGGCTGAAATGCAGAACCCACAGCCATTCTATATAAATATCTGAGTTGACAGTTATAGCTCTGACTTCCAGACTTGCCTTGAAGTTTATGAGGATTTGTGTTCATAATCTTGTTGTGTTAATTACTTGACATCACTGCTGTAGCAGTTTATATTCTTTACCCCATTCCACTGTTGCCTTGTAGGTTACTGAGTGTTTGAATTCATGTTTAGTAATAAGGAAACAGTAATTGACAGCATTACTGGGCTAGTGACTGCTGTTTTTGGTGCACATGATCCCGTGGCTTTGGTGAGGCACTATCAAATACGTATATATATATATAAGTGTGTGTGTGTATATATATATATATTTGCTAGTGACCGCCATTTGTTTCAAGTCATCAGCACTGTTAACTAATATTGTCCCTGTGACATTGACACTTCCAAGAACTTGTACTCAACATTTGTTGGTAATTTTGGCAAACCTTTAATTCGCTTTGTTTGAATGCAGTATGGAACCAGTTACACAAAGTGCATATATGATGTTTATATAACTTTGTTCAGTCATAGTTTGGGAGTGTGTCTTGTACTATAAAGTAACACTGTTTCAAAGCATTTATGGATATTAAGTATTATAAAACTGTCTGTCCTATTTTGGAGTAGTTTTGACAAAAGTACCCACTTACACAAAACCATATATAACATGCATTTTTTCACATTTGTTTTTCTGTCATTCCTTGAAGCAAAAACAGGTAACTGTGCATGCCATTTTCTGAAATATGTAGTTCCACAGACATGATTCTTGGTGACATTCTACAGTTGAGGCGATGAGAGTTCTTGGAACTTTGTATGTTAACTGACATTAAAGATTTTCATTGATCCAAAACTGGAATTGTTTATGCACCTATATGCAGTGAAACAATGTCAAGAAATTGGTTTTAGCATGTGTAAGCCATCCAAACTCCCCAGGATAGACCGAAAAAGAAAATGATCAAACAGTCACAGATGGAATAACATTTAATGCCTACCGTGCTTGTATACATCTTAAAAATAAGCCTATATGGTACACTGTCATTTATACTTTACTAAATTAAAAATTAAAATGAAGGAAATTTTCCAGCAGATATACAGATATGGTCCTTGCAACAATATTATGAAATAACAATACAGATTTTAACAGATAATATGTACATCTTACTCCTCTAAAGCAATAACTAGCTTAAGTCCTTTGGTAAAAGTACCAAGTTGTGACGAATTGAATCAAATTTCCGTGAGTCAAAGCATCCATACAGTTGCTGTATTCATATAGTCTTGGAACCTGATGCGTTCACGTTTGTAGCTGCCCTCTTCTAGTATTTGTTATATTCCTGTGAATGGTTCAACAGTTAAAATCGTGCTATCACATATTTTACTGTGCATGTATTGATTCAAAAGCTCCCACAGTCCTGGAATCCTGGAGCAACTGTCTTGGTTGATCTCACATTGATTTAGACATGGAAGATGACCTTAAATATATAAAACAACTTCAGACTTTCTAAACAAATTTTGTGTTAGTATATTGTATGAACCATAAATTTGTATTTTAGTGGTATGGCGTTTTCCACTTTATGTAGGTTTCCTTGTCGTATGGAGACCTGCAGCATAATGTACATAATCAGCAGTACATATTCGACATAAGAGAGGTTAGCATTATGACCAGGTTCAGAGACTATCAGATTCTACAATTCACTGATACGACGGTTACAGTCATGTTTCATGTAACTGAACTGTTTTAGTTACTATGTAGACATAAAAGGGTGTGGGCCTTTGAACACATTTTGTGATATTTCAATGGTGATTCTGTGTTTTCATTCATATTATCCTCTCTGTGCATTGTGCATGATTAAAGTCACTTAGTAGTGGCCAGTTGAAATGTGATGGCACACGTGCAGAAACCAGATTTTGTATTTCGGCGAAACAGACGAACCCATTTAAATCAGCGGGGGCGTCAGTTCAATCGACTACTGGCAACCAAGGTGTGCGCATCAGCGGTAGTAATGCTGGTTACACCATGTTCCAAGGTAGTGTGAAGGGTACTGGCTACCCACTCCATTCGCCAGTTTCCCCTTCACTTCCCCTCCCATTCATCACTTTGTGCCATCACATTTCAACTGGAATCTACCAATAAATGCACATATTATACTAATATACGTTTCAACCACATAGGTTAAAACTCACAGCAGTAAGTTAGCCCTTGCAATTATATGCATGTTAATGTACAGACTTTGTTAAAATTTACATTATATAAGTATTAAAATTTACTATATATAGAGTATGATAAATGACAATTGATGTATTGCTTATCCATTGCTATAAAACAGTAGTATTCTTTGTGAATTACAGAATTCTCCCTTCCAGTTGTTGCTAGTGTACAAACATTTATTATATTATGATCCTGCATGTTATGTCTTGCTAGTGTAAAGTGCACCAGGGAACTGTGCATGGTTCAGAAACATGTGCAGTCTCCTGGTAAATTTTAACATAATCTGTACATTCTTGTGCACAGCATCTTAAGGACTAATTTATTTCTGTGAGTTTTAAGCTATTTTGTTGTGAACTCACTGAGGATGCCGACCAACCAAAACATGTAGCGGCCAGATCAGGTGAAATATTCATTAGTATAAAGTGTACATTTGTTGGTACTAAGAGATGGTGATTTTGTATGTTTGTTCGTCCCTACAGAGACTTGTCCACACAGTCCACTGTTTAACTGAAGAATAAAATCCAACTAGATGCCACTTATTATTTTATTATGCTTATGTTAGGCTCAACATGTTTTGGGCACCATTGCACCCTTCATCAGGAGCTCACAACAATAGCGGCCTATGTGGTAACCAACGCTATTGTCGTGAGCTCCTGACGACGGGCATAATGGTGCCCGAAACATGTTGAGCCTAACATAAGCATAATAGAGTAATAAGTGGCATCTAGTTGGATTTTATTCTTCAGTTATCAAGATGATGCACGGTCCAATACACATCATAGTCCACTGTTTATTTATTTGTGAGGTGGGAGGTTTTCACAGTGGTGCTTCTGGGGTATGACACCATATTGATGGGTAATTTGTTGCTGACATTTTGGAGGAGCGACCTGCCTCAGTCTTCAGTGCTGTCCAAGAAGACTGCCCTTCAGATGGAGACAGCAAGGTCCTCTGAAATGTGGGCAAAAAATTACCACTGAGCATTATGTCACCCCACAAAACAGTAAGCCATATTGTTGCACTTGATTGGACTTTTTATCTACACCGACTTTGCACTGAAAGTGTAAGTTATCATAAGGCATTTGTTATTCAAATTGACCTTGTGATTATTGAGGGACAGTTCTTTGTGGAAATTGGTGGTTATGAAAACTCGCAGTAAACTGTCAAACTGGAATGCAGGTGATGCATTTGATTGGCATGTACCAGTCAGAACTGTCCTTTAGATTCATTTATAGAAATGTATGTATGTTTTGCACATTACAGGTTAAGTCTTCAGTGTCAGGCATGTTAATACATGTCTTGTGTTGCAAAATCACAAGTACAACAGAAAACAGTGTGCTTATTTTTGGGATCTACAGGAAATTTTTAAGGTGAAAACTGAAAGAGTTGCTTTTGTTTTGAGTAAACACAGTTTGTCTGTCTGAGGCAGAAACTAGGTTTGTAATGTGAGGGTGAAGAATGCATAAGGTATGACCATACATCCATTCACTTAAATCATTACTGTAATAAACTGAAATGTGTCATGTATAGCAGAAATATGTGGCTGCAGCCACAAAAATTGTGTCTTTCTCATGATATGTCTCATGGGTGTAAAACCATCTGTGCAATCCTGTGGTCCAGTTCAAAGCAAAATGCCCCAGTAAACACTCCATCAGTGTCTTACAGAACTGCAACTGTAATGTTGTTGGTACCATAACATCTTCTGGTATTCTGGCTCATACACGTCTGGTATGAGCATTCCTGCTGCTGGGTTGTATACCATGGAGACCGTGGCTGCACCAAATACCCGTCTTTCAAATTCAATCAGTTGCGTGAAGAAGCCGGTGTTCGGACGTATAGAAGGACGCCTTGACTTCAGATGTGCGAATGCTCTCCCCAGAGGCATCCTCTCGTGTTTCATGAGGTACGCGAGGCAGAGGGAGGCGGACCGGCTCACGCCTGACACACAGTGCACCAGCGTCTTGCCTCCTGCAGATCGCACCTGCATAACAAAACGTTTTGTTAGTGAATGGTGGCTGTTACAGCGTACTGCGTTCAGTTGCGGATAGCGGCAGCGGATAGGTCTTTGCTCTGCAGGATCCAGATATAACAAGAGAGGCAATGCATATTCATCGCAATATTGAGGCGCGTTCGCGTAATCACATTTGCCGTGCAAAAGCAATGTGTTACAAACCTTGTACGTGTGTATGTGTGTGTGGGGGGGGGGGGCTTAGTTAACCGGCATGCAAAGCGCATGCGCCATGTTACTGTCGTCTCTAAAGGTAAAGTTTTCATTTTACTAATGGCAGGTACATTGACTGTTTATCATTGCCCTATGCGACCAATAAAAGTAAAACCTAAAAAAATAAAAGAAAGTATTACACTTTAAAAAACCAAAAAAACAGAAAAAAAGGAAACATTCAGAGTAAATATATATAACTCTGGCATAGCGACCTCTCTAAAGTTAAAGTAAAGATAAAGTTCACCGTAGAACTGGTCACGAAGGCCCGGAGGGGGAGTAGAGGTATAGCTCTACTGTTTCACTAACCTCGGCACTAAATGGGGGTGGGTGGTCGCCACGCCACGGCCGCTTTACCCCGGGAAAGACCGGATACCCATTGTATAGGAGGCTCGGTGGGCCTCAGAGCCGGTCTAGACAGGTGCGGAAAATCTCGCCCGCACCGGGATTCGATCCTCGGACCGTCCAGCCCGTAGCGAGCCGCTATACCGACTGAGCTATCCCGGCTCCTTATTGTCGTCTGTGGCCTGTCCCGCTCTGCCATATTTTTTCCACATTATCACATAAACGGCACGATTTTCGGGGAAAGGTTGCTGAACGATAAATGTGCGTTTTGGTTTTATATCTGCAGCTTTTGTCCGAAACATTTGTCATTGTAAGAAGAACTGCGCGAGACATGATCATAACTGTGCACGCGTCTTCATGTAAAGTGCCCGATGTTCTTGTCAGATATTAATGAAACTTTTTCTCGACAGATTTTCGAAAACATCAAATTTCACGAAAATCGGTCAAGTGGGAGTCCAGTTGTTGAATGCGGACGGGCAGACGTGACGAAGCTAATAGTCGCTTTTCACAATTTTGTTAACGCCTAACAACGCCTGGAAAATGTTAGAATTCAAACCGAAAAATGTCTTGGTTTGAAGTTTTCCTTAAAACAAAGCACGTAGCATTTTATACATTAAGACCGTAAGCATGTACTGCCAGAAATACCAAAAACAAATGAAACTTTGCACCCCCTTAGTGTGTCTACTTGCCTGAGATATGAACCGACCTTAACCAGAATAAGTCATTATTTCTGGTTCTGCCTTTTGCAGAAGCATTAATGATATCGTTATGGTTTATAAGCAACTACTCTAACTGGTTGTGTGCCGGGTAGCTCAGTCGATATAGCGAATGACTACGGGCTGGACGGTCCAGGATCGAATCCCGGTGGGGACGATATTTCCCGCACCCGTCCAGACCGGCCCTGGGGCCCACCCAGCCTCCTATACAATGGGTACCGGGTCTTTCCCGGAGGTAAAGTGCGGTCGGGGCGTGCTGCTGACCGCTAACCCCCTTCTAGTGCCGCGGTCATGGAAGAGTAGAGCTATACCTCTACCCACCCTCTGGGTCACACCGGGCCTGTAACGGGATCACTTTACCTTTACATTTTTACTCTAACTGGTTAGAGGGCCTGGGCATCTGCCTACACTGACCATTAGATGTGACCCTGAGAGACAGAGCAGACTCTCTTAACATCCTGTCACATCCTGATGTTCGTACACCAGTAGGACGTACTGTTATGTTACATGTTTCTTTTGAAGTGCGAGATTCAATATTTGCTTCTTGTGGTGCAACCCTACTGCAAGCGTGTACGTGGTGGCACACTGCCATGACTGATCGCTAACAGTTTAAACCCGGTTGGTGTACCGATATGTAACACGTGTTGTAACAATTGCTACACAGTATGTTCTATATTGCCACGGTAGGCGCGAATTGTTTCCCGAAACGCCGGGACCTGACTGGTCCTTGTGATGGAGACAGTGTGTTTACCGTGAGGCGGGAGTTAAATTTTTGTGTATCATTTAAATGAAGGGTAGTATTCAAAGAGCTATGGACGCATTTGGTTCAAAGCTGTGCCGAAAATCAGCGTTCTTAAAACACCGACTACTTTGCAGTATGTGCAGGCGCTGGACCCATAAAACTCGGCTGACGCGCGAGTCTGGGACGCCTGTAGTAGTGGCATGTGAGGTAGAAAGAGACCACTTTCAACTGAAATGCGTGGAATCCTAGCTACTCCGTTCCACTCGACGCGTCTTCCTTTTGAGTTGTACTCCGCAAATTTCACACAGGGTTTCAGTTGATATTCATTACGTATGTTTACACGTCATGTTTTTAAGACGCGGACATACAGGCAATGGATGTTTAAGTGGTCACATCATGTGGCACCAGGTTCAACATTCAGCTGTTCCACACACTGCATTTATAGGTTCTGTACAGATCTGAGAACAAACAGCGATTGTTACTCTGTACAGCATTTACAGAATGGTTTATATAACCGAGACGGGGAATGTTTATTGCGTGGAACGAGCCGGGTCTTTAAATATAGTTCAGGTTCGTGTTGGTGTTCAAAGGGTTCGTTCTTTAGAGGTGAAGGTCGAGTTTTGTATCATTACTCTCGTTGATCTTATGTGCTCGGACACGTTGGGCAAATTATTCGCCAGTGTAAACACAAGAACGTGAAATTACTGAATGTGGTGATTGAAATAGGACGTTACATATTTCAGTACAGAATAGTGGAAGGGATGTTCTCTATAATGTAGCGCGAAAAAATTCTATCAGTTCATTAAGCTTAGTAGCGGCATCTTTATCCATTTATGGTCTTAATTACAACAGACCTCATCGGGAGTCAGCATGGCTGAAAACACAATTTTTCTGGCAATTTTTTTAAATATAGATATAAGACATATTTGTTAACTGTAATTGGGTTGACACCCGGTAGCAATAGTGCAGTACACATGTACACACAAACGGTACACAGAACAACACAATTAATTTGGGAAGAGTGCGTGCCGTGCCCCGTTTATTTATATTTACGTTTATATTTATACCCTGGCATTTGCCTTACAGCTGAGGAAAAAGCATGGAAAAACCTCAGTCAGGGTAGTTGAAGAGTGCCAGTTGGCACGATGAAAACAGAATATACAGTACAGAACATACATAACAATAAGAATATATAAATATAATACAAAAAATACACAACTTACAAAATTAAACAAAAACATAAAAAGAACATACATAAAAGAAACAATACAAAAACGCAGTAAATACAAGTATACATATTACCAAAACATCCACACATTACAAGACCCACACACACACACACACACACACACACACGTTACAAAACCCACACACATACACACACCACACATTACAAACCAGTCAAAACAACCACAGTACAAGATACACACCAAATAAAATAGTCATAATATAATCAAGTACCCTCAGTGTAAGGTCACCCTAATGTGCACTGTACATTGAATATCTTGATTAAAAAACTCCGTGGCCTTAGTCCGGTCGGCGAAGTTAGTGCCAACTTTTGCGGATAGAGGGGTGTCACGTGGTCAGCGCAACGGGTCCCCACAGCCGTTAATCTCTGTTTTCTAGACCTGGAGCCGCTACTTTTTTCATTCAA
>Ga0123354_10019664_pt1 | contig 10604 bp, 5 predicted proteins | sample TergutLab28metaG_2_FD_97872 | JGI IMG/M metagenome (GOLD analysis project Ga0123354, IMG submission 97872) | Labiotermes labralis P4 segment gut microbial communities from Petit-Saut dam, French Guiana - Lab288 P4 | ecosystem: Host-associated > Arthropoda: Insects > Digestive system > Gut ...
AAAATTTTAAAAAAAAAACCCCCCCCCCCCAAAAAAAAAAAAAAATTTCACCTCAATGAAGGCTACGTTCTGGCGAACAAGTGTGGTGGGACAAGCGGAATGGAAAGTTTATATCAATCTTACGTGTAAAGAAATGCTGGAGAGAGGCTGCTGAAGTAAAACTGTGAATAATTAAGGTAGAATTAACTGACGACGTTCATAAATTTGTACAAGACACGAAGGGGCAGAAAATAAGTTGTACTTTTCCATAATTTACATTACAATCGTGAAATGAAGTATGAATGTTGAGGTATTTTTGTTACAGTACGCTGTTATATAGGGTATAATAAATTTCAAAACTCACACAAAACACGATAAAAATTGCAAGGAATAAAATTTCATTTGCCCTGTCTGCAACGTGACAGAATTTCCTGTGACTAGTGAAAAAGAATGAATCACCTCGAAAGCGTCTAGTAACGCCGTTGTATGAGGCAGTTTCGGCTATTGGCTTCCACGTGATGTTTAACTGAAATGTAACATGAAAAACCACGTGCTATTCGGGTATCATGGTACAAATATAATTTCACTTGGTACTGAATTTGCACCGGCCAAGCTGGACATTTGGTGATATTTGATAACATAATTGCTTCATGACATTGGTGATCCCGTTTACTGCCTGTGATATCGATATTTCTCTATTGTGCGACAAGTATTCTATACTTAAAACCTACTACTTTACTTAACAACACAAATATATATCTTATATTGCAATACTTTCTTACCTGTATATTTGTAAGACTGTAGCATATGGCATCAAATTATCAAAATTTCCGGATTAATTTATTTTAGTATAGCTACCATGTAGACTAAAGAAAGGGAAACGCAAGTTCAATCCATCAGGAAGAAAAACGATAAGAAAATTCTCCTATTAACTGTCGCGGGGTTTTATATTGACGGAAATATTTAGCAGGTTTTCTATAATGTCGCAGTGTCCAGTACTCAAAGAAAACCTTTTGAACCATGAAGGTTCTAGTACTTTCGTGTATGGAACCATTCAGATTGGTACTACAAAGTCACCAGCCGACTGGAGTGTTTGTTTGTACAATTGTGAGAAACCCCTGGGTCGTATTTGAAAACACCTTTCGGAGGGTTATGTCACAGAAGTTTATACTGAGTGCTTTTATAATGCATGTTTGCTGATATATTTTAATGACTGTTAATATTACTTGCATGACTGCTCAAGCACAAGTGATGGTAATTAAAAATGTCCGTGTAGGCCTTCAATTTTAAAAAATGTTGTCTTTTTTAATACATTCCTCGTGGCGTAATTAATATGCGGGTAATTTTTATGCACAAGCAATTTAAAAATTTGTTGGCTGTGTTGAGCCATTGGGGATTTAAGTTCCTTTCACAGTAGTTCGTTAAAAATAAATCACTCAAAGTGTTTTATTTGCGTACAGTAAACTTCCACACCAATGCTGATACGTCTAACCACCCACTGGCGTCGAAAGTCATGTATTAACAACGCGCCGTCTATTGCTCAAGCAGCCGACTTCGTTACTGCCGACGGACTCTTATGGCCACTTTTATACAGCGGCAGTTTAAATTCTGTTCTGCTAGAGATCACACAAGGTACTTAATTCCGACGCTAAAGGTTTCGGGAGGTGCTTGGTTTGAATATCAAACAGTATCTTCTACGAACAGATACTTATAAATATTTTCTTCAGTCTGTGCAGGAGAATGCTTGAGAAGTATCTGGAGGTAAGTTACGGCCAACCCATGTATTTTTCACCCTAATGATGAAGTCATTATATTTAAAATAGTTCGTGTACAAAGATTAGACCATAAGTTAATTGATGCAGTTCATATCTTGAGCAGTCACAGATTATTATTACTATTATTATTATTAACGTATTCACACTTCTCAGCATCTACGTGCTGGGAATCATTCACCTATCACAGATTGTCAGTGGGATTAAGGCCCGTCAAGGGAAGGAAATTCACCGTACCCACTAGGGTCAAGTGACTTTTCTAGGAATTTGCTCAATATATGTCACGTTTGTATTAGTGTTTTTTTCTTCCACTCTTAAGAAGTTTTTGGTTAAACCTGCATTCTGTAGATATTTTATGAAAGTTCTGGTGGCCACTTCTTCCGCAGTGGTAATTAAAGGCTAAATAGAATGGTTGTTGAGCCTCCAGAACTTTCTGATTTCTAGGGCCAATTTTTTATTTTTCGTAATTTCCTATGTCTCGGTTTTGAGTAGGTTATGGGTCAACGGAACTGCTCTGTCTATTACGAGTGTTGTTTTATTCTGTCTATCGATGAGTACTATATCAGGTATGCTGAAATCTGTCATTTTATCGGTTATGATAGACCTGTCCCAATATAAAATCACGTTAGATGCTTCCGGCACCGGTACTGGCCCCGTATCTGCAGTACGGCACAATAGCTTATACAACATGGAAATCAGTTGATGAACTATTTTTGCCAGTTGGTTGTGTCTCCCGAGATATGCGGATTTGGATAGTGATAAGCACCAAGCTATTAAGACTTCCATTGTTTCTCCCACTTTATCGCATGGTCTGCTTCAATAGATCACTTCCACTCCTAAGCAGTGCTTCTCATAATTTCTGGTTTTGGTCACCTGGTGTTGGATGGCGACTGGCAAACCTTCTGTCTCAAGATGGATATAGCTGGCGGAAAGCGACAATGTGGAGGAATCTTTGTCCAAGTGATTTTTTGGTAGGGAGTTTGGGAATATTCCATATAGGGCTTTTGTTTACCAGGGGTTTAAATTTTCTTGTTTCATTATTACATCGTCTTCCACGTTTTGATCACTTAGTTTAAAGTAGCGTATCCTTTATCTGCCTGCACAGCCAGTCTAATTAGGAGTTCCATAGTTGATCTAAAATTGTTCCTTATGTTTCTTTTTGTGTTCTGCATAATCTGTGGATATTTACTAAGCTTCGCTCTCCTTATTTCCAAGGTAGACATAACAAATACAAAAATGACAATACACAACCGAAAAAGTGCATAGGAGACTATTACAATCAACCAGAACAAAATACTAACAAATAGAAGAATTGTACATATATGTTAAGTAATATACGATAAGTGTCATACTTACAGGAAATACCGGGGCAATTAATCCCGGTAGAAGTATTATTATATATAGAATGAAAAAATAAACATACAATGATAACACGTAGTAATAGGGAGAGCTCTCCAAAATACCCATTACCAATACGTAGCATGTAATATAGCCTACTCTAGGTTCGTGAAACAACCTGATGATGGCCCAGGAATAGGGCCGAAACATGTAGTTGTAAACCTTCCAATAATTAGCCAATAAAATAATTGTGTTTGACGGTAAGTGCAACGCACATATATTGCCATCCTAATTGTAGACATAAACTTAATTTAGATGATTTGAGATGGCAGAAACGGAATTTTGTTGGTAGTCGTCTTGTAAGACTGTGAAGGCCCTCGAGGTCTGTATCAGATACTGCTGTCTGCTTGCTAGCAAGCAGACAGCAGTATCTGTTTGACAAATGACTGTTGTTGTATGTACAATCTTGAACTCCTGATGATGCAAGGAAAGACCGTCCGAAACACGTAGAGTTTCATTCCAAAATAAAATAAATTTGATTCATTGGTGCATCTTGTTGGTTTTACTATAGAAATAATATTGGATGCACGGCTCTATGAACATCAAATTCATCCATGTATAAAAGGAAGATAATCTCCTTGTGTTTCGTATATGAAGCGTGCAACCAGTTTTACTGGTGTTTAATAATAACGACAGGTGTTTTAAAGAAAACAGAGTGCAGAAAACGAATCCCCTTGAAAATTCCTTTACTCATATTCACAGTTTCATTATTATTATTATTATTATTATTATTCAACAGCAAAAACCCAAATTGTTGGAAGTAAGGGGAAGTTGACAGATCTAATTGAGAAACATATATTTGCTATATTTTTCAGTGAATACAAAATCATATACGCGGTAAATTAAAATCGCCTTCATGTTTTAACTCCTCGCATACAAATTTTTATATTAATTCTCGTAGAGTCAGAACCAACAATACTTTTAAATGCTGATGTTTCAAAACACTCATATACGTAACGCAACGTAAACCTACTGTGTATAATCCGGAGCTCTGTCAAACCAGTTGCATTTTAATAGCTTTTAATTAATTAGATTGTTAGTATGTTACACTGACACTGTTTCAACTCTAGATGATGTTAGGCGTTCAGCGATATATATATATATATATATATATATATATATATATGTGTGTGTGTAAGAATTTAGGTCTCCTGAGTTACAAGCTTAGTCGAATGGCAGTAAACAGATTCCGGTCGCCCGTAAGAGCTTGCTGCTTCCTCATCCAGGGGCCAAGCATTCCAAGAAATCCTGAAGGTACAGAAAAACAGCTTACCTCAAACGTCCTATTTGTTAATCCAAGCAACTACACCATCATCAATATTATGACAACCTAAAATTTCGTAGATGGACAGATAATAGTGAAGTGGGAGTTCACAAGAATTTTTTGATAGTCGAAGTGTGGTAATTATCACAACTTTCATAAGGAGTTGAGCAAATTTAGTCAAAATAGCCAAAGGTTTAACCGAAATTCGAAACTGCTTTTTACGCCCAGTTTACCTTTAAACAACACTACATGAACTTGGTCCATTGCAACCTCAGAACGAGATTCTTCAGGAAAATGCAAAAAAAAAAAAACCTTAAAGTGACGGAAACTTATTTAGAAAACGCGATGCTGTAGAGAATTATGGATACGCCTGTACTGCGGCAGAGAATGTTTTATATAGAGGGAGTAACAGGAAGATTTATGTAACTGGAAACTTTCATTATTTATTTTATATGAGATGATTACACTTCATGTAGAGGTTTTCTTGTGTTTGAACTAAAGTTGATAAGAGTAGGTGGAATAAAACACGTCGACCTACCACTAAAATACAAAATAAATTATGTTTAAAAAATTACATGACGAATACTTAAAAGTAAAAATGTGCTTGACGGTACACAAACAATTAAGGCCAAACCTCTGATGATAATTACTCTTCTGGGATAACGACTTGTTGTACAGTAGACAGGTTACTTCGAAATATAGGCCTATAATAATATTCATAGGCCGTGCTTTGAGGATCTGCCCTTTGAAGCACAGCATAAGCAAGGGACTGTGCAAGATTCCTTCACTAACGCGATACTCCGGGCTGTAAAGAAATTAATTGCGTCATTGTTGGCATATCTCCGCTGATGTCAGTTACGACGCTGCGCTCTGCCTCATGTCTCGACAGCCCTAGTGGCCCTAGGTCTTCTTACCTTTGAAGTTTAGAAATCACTTTCAGTTAGACACACCACACTCAGTAGGATTCCCCTGGACGAGGGATCGGAAAAGAATATTGGAAAAAGGACTCGGAATTTTATAGGTTAAAAAGACCATGGGAATGTAACTTGAGCGATAAATCAGATTAGCTTGGAATACTTGAATATACCTAGACGACGTTCATCATATGGTTCATTTAATAGGGAAATTTGAACCGTGGCGAGCAATATCGAAAAAAGAACCTGTATTAAGTTATACAGTCCTCTCAACAGTCACGTCACGAGTGTACTATCACTCACAACACTAATAAAGAGATGAAGACGGAGGAACTTCCTTCCTCTAAGTCTCCCTTTCTTCCCTTCTTGCTATTTCCATTTATTCTTCATTCCCATCCAACCAACTGGTTCTCTCTCTCTTTACCTTCTAGTCACACTACTCCCCTCTCCTCCCCCCACCAACTGGTGTCTTCATAATCTTCTTTCTTGAAATCGACTATCACCCTATCTACACCCTCAGCACATTCCTGCTCTAAGCTCGAGAGGCAGTAGAATGGGCCGTTTGAAAGCCGATCATTTTTATCCATAACCAATCTTCGATCCCAACACGTCTATTTCTCACTTCACCCACCATCCATGCCTCCTCCAGCCATGTCTAACTCATTTTTCCCACCCTCCAATATGGTACACTGTTTCCAGTGTGGCTAGGTATACTCCTCACTACAAATTCAACAAAGGTAGAGACTATCCTTAGGGAGATGTCAAATCTGTCACTCTTTCATACTTCTAGAGAAACCTAGAAGAAGAAAGTGCTGAGTAAAGTATAGAGAATGTACTAAAATTTGTAGTCGAAATTACGAGAACAGTAGATATGGCAGATAAAGGAAAACATTATTATGGAACATTGGTGGAATGATAATAGCAAGAATAAATTGTGGTTTTATGCGAAAAAAGTGACTTAGTTCTAGTTTCACATTATATATTGCTTCAGTAATTTCAAAATAGTTTCTTCCGTGGAGGCAGAATTCCCCTAAACGGGTTTTGGCAAAGATGAATCGTTGTATTAGTAATACTGGAAATCGTGTTCACGTTAATTGCAAAGAGAGAACGCCTTAAGCAATTTATCATTGAAAAAGTGACGGGTTTCATATAAATATATATGAAAATAATAATCTAATAAACATTGCTAGAACGAGTTTCTCATTCATATATAATAAGGAAACGCCCGATAAAAAAATGGATGCAACAGCGCATGATATTACGTTGACCTCCTAATATGATGACGATTTTTAGTACTGGCGTGAAAACCTACAGAACCTAGGAAGATTGTCCTTATTTCGTAATCGATTAATCATAAATAGTCTTCTAACGTATGTGAAAATTAATTACATAAAAAGTAATCAAAATTCTAATACCGTACTCTATCCAACCCTTCTGTCTTTCCTCTGACGACACAAGCTAAGGCATTAGTCAAACTGTAAAACTGGGAAGTGTATAACAGATTGACTAACCTCGTCTGGATTCTCGGAGGGAAACTGGAACAAACGCAAAGATTTAGATTCGCTAGTGGATTCTCTCTCTAACGACTTCGGTCACTACTTTAGAACATCAAGAAAAGAAGCAAAGTTGCCAACCAATCATTCCGTGTAGCAATTAATCCGTTTTCACTGGTACTGTGAGTGCTGAAATAAAGCTGTAATGCTTCCCCAGATTATAAAGTCACTCACATTCTTTCAATTAATGTTGTTACTTTCTAGATGTACAGAAATAATACCCAACAAATTCCCGCACTTAGTATTTCATATTATTTCAAAATTCAAGATTCTTTCTGAAGTGCAAATAAAAGAGGAATTTTGGAGTGGTTTATTTACCTTGTAATAGCCTCCGAAATGAAGTTTGAACGCCGAACGGAGCTTTAAAGTCAGAAATACGGGGCCTCAAATATGCAGTCGGTTCTGTTACAGTATCTATGAGACCAGCACATAAGTACTCAGATCAAAAGTTACAGTACACCCCAATATTTAGAATTACCTGCCTACATAATAAACAAAACAACTACACGAGAGACTCAATAGGCTGTATCTTATAACTAATGTGTAAGAACCATCACAATCATAGCAGTGGGTTTAAAACGCAAGGAGAAAAAATTATTCTTAACATACTATATAGTTGTTTTCTTCATCATTATCACGATATAGGCTTATAGCAGCTACAGCCTCAAAGAGTAACACTCGAATTGAGAAACTGAAATGTTCTCAGGCAATAAAGAAAGGACTATTTGTTTTGCGTATTCGAATCAGATCTGACTTCATAATGAGATATTTTATGTTGTTTATACCGTGTAATTTGATATAATTATATAATGCAGACCAAAAACATGCGCATCTGTTAAATTAAATTAAATTTTTCATAATATCTTCTACATGCACGTGTTTCGAACCCGAGCATCCATCTTCAGGAAGACAGTTGTAACAAGTGCAGTTAAAGAATAATATATGTCCACGTGCATGGTAAAACTTGGATCACCAAACTATGGTTTTGCTGGAATTAAAATAAAAGGTATTGTATGATATATAAGAATGATTTTTTAAATCTAAATATAGCGATATAAAAATATAAAAGCAAATATTCCATATTTTATTATAAATATTAAAGGTGACTTGTTACATACAAGTTTTCAAGAAGTGCAATACAGTGCCTCAGAATGTGATTATAAAGTTAGGGTAAATTATTGTACGTATCAACGGTAGAAGAAGTCCTGTAGGTGGAAAAGTGTGTTCGGTACTGAGGTCTCGGAAGTAAGTACGGTATCGGGGTATTGATCGGCAAATATTGCGGGGTGACGTAATGAGAGGGTCGAAGATGGTCTGTACAAGGGATTGTTTTCACCAGTATTTGGTTCCAGTATGCGTTTCTTATGGTAACAGTGTGAAAGGATTAAAACTGTTTGTAAGAAATTAACAATGAGGCCCTGGTGATTTGTTTTATTACGGGCATGGTAATATTAATGGATCCATATTCCTGGTTGTTGTTTAATATATGTATAGCCTATGCTGATTGAGGGTCGTTTTGATTTATGTAGCTTATGTGTTCATGATATCTTTGTTTGAGGTTCATTTCGTCTGTCCGACGTAGGATAATTAACATGTATTTTATATAAGTTTTACCCTAACTTTATAATCGCATTCTGAGGAACTGTAATGCACTTCTTAACAACTTTTAAAGTTTGGCCTTTTTATACATATAAGATAAAATATCTGCGTTTTATATGTTTTTATCGTTTTATCAATTTAAACATTTTTATACATATATCTTCTAACGCCTTTTTGTGGTAATTCCATCAAATCCTTACTTTGGTGAACCACTGTGTACGGTACATGTAGCTATATATTAAACTGTACCCGTATTGTTACAACTGTCTTCTTGAAGACGAGCACTCTGGTTTGAAATATGTACATGTAGAAGCTACTGTGAAAAGTTAAATTAAATTTAACAAAGGTGCGTTCTGTTGGTCTGCATTATTTGTTTATAATAACACCTGCACCGAACTATAAAATACGTAGCTGCCTACACATTTTAAGATCAGGAATAACCGTCAATATTTATTTTTTCTATTATATTAGGGGTAGGAAAGAGGGGCAGACAGAAACCAACGAAAAAAATGTTGTATAATTGCATTCGTATTATGAAGGAAACACAGAGTAAAATAAAATATAAATGTATATGATACAGTCGTACACAACTTTAAATATAATTTCCATTACACATGCGCAGACACACATGATTACAAGCCACATCCGATTGAATGCAACCAATTCTACAGCACGTTAATAGTGGCTATATGGAAGATATTTCGTCTTTCAAGAGAAACTTCTCCACCATCTCTTAATAAGAAACCATACAGAAGAAAATTTATTCAAGGAAAAACTCACCGTCATATTTTAATAAGGAAGGATCCCAACCACAGTATAACCACCCCGTCAAATTTACTCCACTATTAACACATTTGAAATTTTATTCCTAAGGTTTTTTTATATGACATACATAATTATTTTAACAAATCTTGTAATATGAGCTTTCGTAGATTGAAAGCATATTCACTTGTACTGTACACCTACTCAAAAATCAGCCTGAAGATGGCCTTGTAATTAGGCCGAAACATGTAGCTGAATTATAACCTATTATAATCTAATAAATATAAGGTTGTGTACGACTATATCATATATGCATACTTTTTTTTTTAAATTTCATCATTTAAACACAACAGGGATGTCTCACTTGAAAATTAGAAACACCGAGTATTCAGAAGCATTAAACAGAATATTTCTGGGATAAAAGTAAAACATATTTTCTAACATTGAATAAATTTTAATTAAGAACCTAACTCATTATATTATTTTCTTTAACTTATGTAGAGCCATTACTACTCACATCGTACTGAAGCACAGAGTAGTAAAGTGCTGATGAAGATCCGAAACTTACGGAATGTGAGGACGTGTTGTTTTTTTAAATATTTGGCAACGCCTCGAAGTATCGTATCGATATTTTGAGGGGCGCTACGATCCCCAGAAAAGTCGTCGACTATACTTAGTGACATGTAACATTCCAGAAAGATTGAATCATCAATCTGAGAAATACAGCTATGTCATAAGAACGCTAGCTTTTACGCCGTCATTGTTTATCAGATCCTAAATTATAACGTCTGCAGGCAGTTCTAAATAACGTCAAATATGCGACGCGAACTGGCAATGACTGCGAAAATGGTAACCAAAACTAGTCAATTACTTCACGAGTTGTGGGATGAAACATTTTAAAATTACTTTTACCTCTTTATCTCGAACACCGCAAGGCATACTAAAAAACTGCGCTGGACGTAAAATATGTGATTAGTGAAATTAGTGAACAAAAAGTCTCATGTATGAATTTAATCTCAAGTAACGAAATATAGTACTGAATAATATTGAAGTGCTCGCTTTCACTTGCCACGCTCTACCACGACTGTCAACACAGTGTACTGAATTAATGACATTACCTGTTTACCTGAAATAAATCTCAAAAAATCAGTGAAACATATATCTTTGGGGGACTCGGCGATGAAGTGAATGCTAGCCCTGGGATGTCTGCACGCGGTTTTCCCATTGAAGACTTCACCTAGCCGAACATGAACTCACCTACAACCCCACCCCCCCCCCCCCCCCCGCCCCGCCGAAGAGGGAGGGACCGGGGTTTATAATAGGGCGTACCGTTGGGGGGGGGAGGAATGGGGGGGTGGGGAGG
>Ga0123354_10019665_pt1 | contig 10603 bp, 11 predicted proteins | sample TergutLab28metaG_2_FD_97872 | JGI IMG/M metagenome (GOLD analysis project Ga0123354, IMG submission 97872) | Labiotermes labralis P4 segment gut microbial communities from Petit-Saut dam, French Guiana - Lab288 P4 | ecosystem: Host-associated > Arthropoda: Insects > Digestive system > Gut ...
AGTGTAGGGATTGGGGGCCCTCATAGGAGGGTTTTTCAAAAAAAAAATTAAACCCCCAAATTTAAAAAACGGATTTATTTTTTTATGAAACCCCCCCCCCCCCCCCCCCCCCAACAAAAAAAGTAAAAGAACCACAATAGGGCTGGACATAATGGCCATAATTGGACAGTGCATATGCTGCATTACTAGGGAACTGAACAGAGCATCCTGTGATGCAGCATATGCGTCATTTGGCATGAAAGGATAAAAAACGAAGGCATCTCAAGACAGACTCTGTTGTTCATAAGGTCAATCTGATTTAACCATATGGTGTTGGGAAATACAAACATAATATACAGCACTTCAATGCAATTTTCTAGGGCAGAGAGTTGCGTCAAGATGTGGTTTTCTGACTTTTGGGAACTATCTCAGAGTTAGTTCCCCAAACATTGGGAAACCTTCACATTTGATGCTGTTGTCTGCCTGAAAAAACGCCACTGAATTCTGTCACCATGAATGTTTCAGTACTTCTACAGCACTTATCTGTTCATAGGTATACCTGATTGTGGCAGCCACTCGCTACTTACTGCTTCAAGGATAATGCACCCCTCCTCAGACACCTTAATTTGCGCATGCTGACGTGACACCCTCTTGTCTGTGCACTGCAACAAATTTACAAGTTCATCATTCTGAATCTACAGCTAACTCCTGGGCAACAAACACAGAAATTACACTCAAACAGAAGTGAACTATCCACTCTATGCACAAGTTGCTATATTCTTCACATGGTACTAATGATAATTTAGATGACAACCTTTTACATGATTCCTACCAATTCCCCATCCATGCCAGAAGGTTACTGGCAGAAATCAATAAATTTATATATGTTTTAAGTGTAAGGGTGATTTAGCCCTCCAGCTTTTGCTAATTATTACCTGCAGTAAATGTGGCCACCACCACACAAAGTTCAGCACCAAAAGATAAAATCTGAAGAACACCATCACATCTACAGTAGCAGTATCAAGAGACCGACGTCCCAGACAAAACGCAACGTTTCATCCTGAATGCAGCCCAAATCAAGGCAAAACTTTTTCTACCTCAATTACTTTTTACTTGTGCAGGTCTCCTGCTGAACATGATAGAGAATGCAAGCACGCAGACATACCGTGCTTGGCTGTCATCCCAGGATAGTATACACTGACTTGTCTAAATAGAATTCAGTCTTACTAGCTTTTATTTTATTTACTGTACTTACACCTAAGAGTGGACCTCTACCAATGGTAACTTCCCCGAGGGTAATGTTTACTTCCTCGAAACTTTCATCCTGTCGTACCAACGTAATATTCATATTCCTGACTTCGTTACAATATACAATATTTCAACATTCCTTACAGTCATGCCATACAACCAGTACCAACACTATTGAACTGCTGCAAACACTTTAACCACATTGCATCACCGCGGTACACCCAAAGATAACGGTGCGTCTTAAATAAAATGGCCAACCATCACATGGAGGTACAACCACAGGCATAGACGACAGCGAAACGAGCAGATCTTCTGTGGATTAGAATTACGTAATACCATAGATCGTCGCGGAATACCATTGGTTAGACGTGTGGAAGATATCCATTAAATTATGCGATAGTGGTTATGGTTGTCAGGTCGCCAAACGTGATTAGGAAGGTAGAGTTCAAGTACATAATGTTTACTCCGCGCACGCGGTATTGCTCATTTGGCCCTGTTGTATGAGATCCGTGCATAGATGCTCCATGTCGTGACTCCATTGGAAATAATGGCGGCAATGCGACGTATTAGGAGAATCGCTTTTGTGGGTTATTACGCAGCGAGTGGTAATTTTTATCGACGTTTCGGGGCAACCTAGCGGCCCTTTCTAATGGACAAGAATCCAAACGAAAGACTGTTCGTCCCAGTACGGACTTCAGTAGGGAAGAGTGTTCGCGGTGAGGACACCCGAGTCCACCCTACTGTACCCGGCTATGTGGACCGACTTAACCAGGGAGGCGGTTGAGTGGGACTTCCACCTTATTATGAACAGGGAGGATGGCCTGACTTTGAGCAGGTCATGGAAACCTCTCCTTCACCTCCTTAGAAAGAGTAGACGGCCCCCTCAGGAGCGTTGACTAGCGTAGGCCCCTGTAGGGGCCCCAACCTCTGTCCTACTACGGACGCAGCAAGAGCGGTTCCTTTTCCTCATCTCCTTTCCTAGGCAGGACCTCCTGCTGGCTGTATTTATGTTATGGGCCCAGACAGCTTTCCTCACCCTTGTTCCTTGAATCTGCTTTCTTGTTTCACATTCACGTCCATTTCTACAATCATTTTGTTTCTCCCCTTGCCTGTCCTTTATTATTTAACAATTTCTTCTCCTTCTTCTTTCCCCTTTATTTTGTTTCCTGCAATTTCATATAGCTTCCTTTTCTGCCCTTCCTGTACTACTCGGACACTTCTCCCATACCTCTTCACCTTAGTTTGGTACTGAGAGGCTTCACCCCACCCTTCAATTTAATTGTTACAGATATTTACTTTGTTCTCACCACCCTCCTCATTTAATTCTGCCCCTGTTCTTCAGTCCTCTCTATAATGTTCCTTTGGTCTCCCAACTCTGCACGTGGTAATTTTACCCCTGAGCAGCATTGGACTATGGCTTTTACCTCCTGGTATTGTTTTGCTTTATTTTTCTATTACCATATACAGTACTCATTATTACTTATTTGTTCTAGTCTTCTAATCAACTTGCTCTTTCACTCTGTCCCTTTTTTTTACTCCAAATTTAGTTCCTGGTGTCTCCTGCCTCAGCACATATTTTTACCATCAAGTAGCACTGGGCTGTGACTTCCCCTTCCTGTTGTTTTGTTTTGGATTATCTACTTGTTCTATATCCATTGGTTGTCACCGATTATGGATCTTTGGAATGAAATAAAAATATTTCACGTAGTTTCCTTTTACTTCCTTCCACTTTGCTCATGTGGGTGTTCTCCCATGTCTCATCATCACACCTGTTAGAATTTCTTCTGTCATGGAACGTCCGTCTCCAAAGCTGCACTGACTACCACACTCTCCACCCTCCCAACCACTTGCTTCAAGCCTATTGGCTGGCACCATGCTACTAAGTCTTATCACTGACCACTCTCTTCCCTGTATAAACTCCATGTTGGGACAACAGGCTTTCTTTTGGATTCTTGACCCTTGAAGATGGGACCGATAGGTTGTCCCGAAACGTCGGTAAGAAATTACCACTACTTGCTGTGTAATAGCCCAGGAGAGTACGGTTCTCAACTACTTCGCGGTGGAGGCCTGAAATCATGCGATGGCGTGTTATAATCAGTACTTATTGGCGCATTTTGGATTCCTTGTCGCTTTTTCCTCATTTGAATTACAGCAGAAGTACAAGGATGAGTCAAATGAAAACCTTAAATATTTATGTATGAGGGAGAGTCAAATGAAAACGTTAAGAGTGCGATAGAGAATATATGTAAATATTTAAGGTTTTCATTTGACTCATCCTCATATATTCTTTATCGCACTTTTTAAGGTTTTAATTTGACTCCACCTCGTATTTTGGTGATAGCAGCACTGGTTTGCAACTAATAACTGGACAACAATGCTGATCCAGAAAGTCAATTCCCAAAAGAAGTGTGCCAAAATAAATATTAGTGCCCATGCAGATTAAGGTAGTGTTGTGTATATCCACAAGGTTAGCAGCAGATAATTGGAAAAAAAAAAAAGAAAAACCATGAAGTCAAACTTCAGTACACAAACAGCACTCTGTATTCCGTTGCACACAACTTGTATGTATTATTACTTTTCAAACACTACATGATTACAGCAAGCCAATCATCATCAGGTATTTATTTTTAATACAAAAACTTTTGTCAGATCTTACAACTAATATAAAATATAATCTACAGTCGACTTACACAGTGTGTCCCGCTCGCTACCGAACCCGGCATGTCTTCAATAATTTTGTCACTGATGATATTGCAACGACTACAGACACATTCCTCTTCATTTCTCACACAACGAACATACTCCTGTTCAAATATAATTGCAATATCTTCGTTGAAGTTAGAATTATTAAAGAAATGCCGGGTTCGGTAGCGAGTGGGACACACTGTAATTTTACAATGGTGTGTCATTTACTGCAAGTGGTGTGGTTTATAATTTTAAAAAAATCTTAGGATAATTTTTACTAATTAAAGTAATATTTACTGTTTTAATTGGTAACAAGACAATAACAATTTGTGTTAATTAGTATCAAGTATCCTAATTTTTATTTTTTTAAATTATTCATCACACCTGTGGTAAATGCTTTGCCATCATAAAATTGCAAGTTGATTGTAAATTATATTTTAATTAGATGTGAGGTCTCACAAATGATAACCAGCTTCATCAAAACATGTAATGTTATATAAGCAATAATAAATGAATGTTGTGTCAGATGGACTATAGCATGTTGTTTATGTGACTTTATACACAACAGGATGGATTGTAACAAACTTTATGAGTTTATTATTATCATCATCATCACCACTATCTCCTTTATGCAGAGTATTTATACTTATATTCCTGAGACAAACTATATCCCTACGGAATAATGTTGCAGCTATTCTGTTGTTACTATTCATGGTGCTTATATCGTTAGTTTCAGTGTTGAATCTATTGTATTTTTACATTAGTACTTTCTGAAGTATAGTGGGCCGGGTAGCTCAGTCGGTATAGCAATTGACTACGGGCTGGACGGTCCGGGATCGAATCCCGGTGGGGACGAGATTTTCCGCCCGTCCGGACCAGCCCTGGGGCCCACCCAGCCTCCTGTAAAATGGGTACCGGGTCTTTCCCGGGGGTAAAGTGTGGCCGGGGCGTGCTGCTGACCACTCACCCCCTTCTTGTGCCACGGTCATGGAAGAGTAGAGCTATACCTCTACCCACCCTCTGGGCAACACCGGGCCTATAACGGGATCACTTTACTTTCTGAAGTATATGTGCTGTGCCCAATATGGCTGTTTTCTGGAGTTCCTTGACTTCATGTTTTCCTGGTATGTTGCTCACGTATTTTCTGAATGACTTTGAAATATTCCCAGTCGCCCGTATTATTACTGGTATCACCTTTGTTTTTACATTCCTCATGCGCTGTATTTCTATTGTAAGGTCTTTATATTTTAGAATCTTCTCGGCTTCTTTTTTAATAACATTTCTGTCTCCTGAGATTGTAACATCTATTAAAACACATGTTCCCTTTTCATTATCATGGATTATAATGTCTGGTTTGTTGTTGGGGGATAGTTCTGTCAGTTTATACTTGTTGATTCCACAATATGGGTACCTTGCCTCCTGCACTTGTTTCTACTGATTTTGGCACATGTTCATACCAGTGTTTTTTGTCCTGTTCCCTTGCATATGTTGAAGTGTAGTAGTGCACACACACTATCATGTCTTTTTATGTACTGTTCTTTTGCCAGTATTGGGAATGCCGATATTATGTGGCCTATTGTCTCATCAAACTGTTTTATAATATTAATAATAATAATAAAGCAAAATGATATCTTTGAGAGTTCCAAAACTATACTGTGGTTCATGATGAACTACTTTTAAACAATAGACACTATTAATTGATGTAATAGTTTTGGATTTTCAAGAAGCAACCAAAAACGTATGATACAATTAAAAAAAACCTCAAAACACTTTACTTGGCCCTGGTAATTGGAGATCTAGATAATTGCATTTAGCTGATACAGGCAGTGTTAAAACATGAGACAGCACCGCACTGCATAGCGTTGCCTGAAATGGTTCCATCCTCTGAAACCCATAGTTGATGCCCAAGTGTGAGGTATTCTGTATAGCTGGCAGACTTCTCGGTCTTGCTTACCCAAGCAGCATGTTGTGCAGATTCATTGTTTTTCTTGTCTATGGTGAAATTCTGTTAGTTGTATGAATCTATACCCCAACCCAGCTCATCTGTCATTTCGCATGTCCTAATCTCAGGGAATATAAGTGTTCTACATAATTTCATAAATGTCTGTACACCATAAAATATTCTTTGTATTATGCCACCAGATTATTAACGTTTACAGATGTTTGCCTGTATAGAGGCACTGTTGAAAATCTATGCACTATTAGACTCGGTGTAATTTAAGCATGACTCATCACATCCTGGGTAGAAAATAGACTACTCGCTTATGTTAAGATTTCAAACTCACACAGTTTCAAATCCATCCTCCCCCTTAAATATTCTTACTGTTCCCAGTTGGCTAACTATTTAAATCCCACAACTCCCTAATAGAATCAACAGGCAAAATTTTAAATACTTTGTTTCTGTTGCTTCATTTATGTAACGCTGTTCCCTTATCATAACTAGCATAATCTCCTCGCATCTTACTGGTCTTCTCTCTCCATCTCTGTCACACTCTCTATCCCTCTCAGCTGCTGTACAAGTCCATTACAATCGCCATTTCACCCAAAACCAAATTTACTAAATTTAAACAAATCCATCCAATGTATCAAATGTATGGCTTTAAACTAACTATAATGGTTATAAATCCTTGACATTATCCAGGGATGTATAAATGATATGCTGTGTTCGTGTGTAGGGCACCAAAGTGAACATTTACCTTGCAGGGCAGGTTCTTCTCAGCTAGTAACACATTATGCCACTCTTTCACTTCTTAACTACAGATCGCCTAATTAAAGCATTGAAAGATGAACCTGCAAGTCTGGGATTGTATTTATGTCATCCTGATTGTGGAACTTCCAAAAAAGTAACATTATTTTATAAACAAAGTGTGTAAACAAGGTAAGTTAGAAAGTCGATTAAAAACCTGGCAGGTGTGTTGTGTTAGAGGTCAGTTGAAATGTGATGGCACACGCGCAGAATCCAGATTTCATCTTTTGGTGAAACGAACGAGTCCATTTAAATCGGCAGAGGGGTGACAGTTCATTCGAATACTGGCAGCTGAGGTGTGCGCATCAGCGGTAGTAATGCTGGATACATCATGTTCCGAGGTAGTGTGAAGGGTACTGGCTACCAACTCCACATGCCATTTGTCCCTTCACTTCCTTTCCCGTGCGTCACCGTGTGCCATCACATTTCAACTGGAGTCTACTTTCTGCCATAGCTTGGACACCATCAGTAGTCACAGATGAGAGTATAAGGTGTACAACAATAATGGGATCAAATTTTCTTATGTGTAGAACAGCCTCAAAACTTGTAGAATCTTTAACCTTTAACCCGCTAACATCGAAAATATGGTGAGCTCCTAATAATGCCAGCAGATGGCTGATGGGATTTAACTTGGTGTTTCAAGGGTTAACAAGAACAATATCTGGCATTACCTTTCTACTTTCAAGATCAAATGTTGACATGAAAGATGAAAAGCTATACTGCATCCAGCAATGTGACACCTGTGCTTACAATAACCACAATATGATGCTGGAGTCAGCATGCTACAATCAAATGAGAAGCCTGATGAATTCATACTGTTGAAATCTGTTTGGGGGGCGGGGGGGGGGGGAACTGGAACTCCTGCTAATAATGCCTTGTTTACAGATTCACCATTCACAACTCATACATCCCAGAAATTTGCAGTGTAATTTTATAGTTGCACAGATGCCAAGCCTGCTTGTTGCAGAATATGTCCTGCAAGGCAAAAGTGAGGGATGCAAATAAAGTGCTAGTTTATGCACATACTGAACATGGACTGTGTGGTCTTCTACTTAACCTTTGTGGGTATGGTTCAAGAATGCTTGATGACTGTCACACACAATGGCCACTAATCCATATAGGTGAAAGAAGTGCCAGTTTTGAAGGGAAAATATGAAATTTAAACACACCAGCAGTGTGTGCGTAACATAATGTGTGCGCGTAACATAATATTGAGGCATGTTCACATAACCATTGTTGCTTTGGAAATGCGGTAAGTATTACATATTATGAATGTTTCTATAACCTCATTATCCAGCATGCCGAGTGCATGCGCCATATTATATTGTCATCCATGGCCCATCTGCTTCTACCATGTTTTTCCACATTATTTCATAAACAGCATAATTTTTATTTGGGGGGGGGGGGAGTTATTGAACATCAAATATGTGTTTTGATTTTCCCTACAAGTATTACTCATTCTACATAGAATTCAGTGAGATATCATAAATGTGCCTAAGTTTTCATGTAAAGTACCTGCTATTATTTTTTTGGATTTTAATGAAACCAAAATTTTCTCAAGATTATCTGCAAAACACATAAAATTTAATGAAAAGCCATCCAGTGGGAGCCAAATTGGTTGGTGCAGACACACAGAAAGGACGAAATTAACAACAACTTTTCACAATTTTGTGAGAGGTGGTTATAAAGATCTGCACAAATTTGAACCAACAGTTATCAGATTGGTGACTAGCAGAACTAGAAGCCATTTCATTTGCTGAAGTGGAAGGCTTGCAGATAGTCTCACATGAGTACTGCTGTCTATCACATATCAGAAATGGTGGTTCAACAGATGGACAAACCAAATAATTATGCTTTAGGTAACCGTAATCATCATAGACAACCATATGCTAGTCTGTGCATGTTTACCTGGTAGCAATTTAATTGTTCAGGCTGAAGCCATCATGAGATACAACTGACATTTTAATGTGTACTCTAAAGGTTAAAAAAAAATTCATTATTGGATGAAAACCTCATTTACAATTTTCCCCATCAGGGTGGAGGTGGTGCCCAATGCATGGTTCACCTAGGGCAGCTAGTCTAGGGGCTGACCCAGGCCATAAATCATTGTTTGACCATGAATGGCACACACCTGCAGTTTAATACCATCAAGTTCCTTGTTCCACTCATACGGAATCAGTACCATAAGATCAAAAACAGACTGCAGTAGGTATATTCTGCTTCAGACATTTTATTCCATGACTGTTACATGGTCTCATTTTTCATATTCAAGCAGAAATACACTATATACCTATATTACTTTTATATATTCATGTATATTTACATAAATACAAACAAGCAAATGCATCATCTTCACTTCCTTATTACTATTCCATTTACAATTTCATTGTATCATTACATAACAAATGCCTCAAAAACATCACACATTACAGATTTTTAATTTTTAATGATTTTATATCAACAACTGCAAATAAATCTTTACAAATATAATAACAATAATACATTTAGTCATGATCAGTAAACATAATCTGTTAAAAGGATGCATATGATTTGTATAAACAAACTTCTCAGCATAAGGCATTCAATTGATGCCCTTTTGATGAAAATTATCACATTTACTTCTCCCACCCACATTCACTTCAATAATGTTCAGTCAGCCATGACAGTTTCTTATTACTGTATTTTGATTTGACTGTATGAGGTCAAAAAATACAATGATGGACAAGAAATATATCAACAGCCAACTTCAGACACAGTACGACGTGCATAAATTAAAAAGTGCTATATCTGGCACATCGGGGACCGGATAATTGCCAGATATCGCAATTTTCCGCACATCGAGAACGTTATACTTGATGCATATCTTAGTGTACCTTGTGCCATAGGCAAACCTAAGCATATAATTTGTCATCTGCTATCCTGTCCTGTTTTTATGCTGCACTTTCTAGTCCCTTTCCATCACTACTTATGTAACATGGTGTATACATCATCTTAAAAAAAGAACACAAAGACACCACTAATTAATGGATGCGCTCTGTAAATTGCTGGGTGCCGCACGTTGATGGAACAGTAAAATGTAATGGGCCTCTTAGTCAATTTCCAGTTGACGGAGTGTTCTGGATCATCCAGTGCCAAACACCACACCTTTTTTACTGTAGTTATTGACACTGGTTTCATTGACAGTCCAGTATTGAGTTCTGCGAATATCTGCGATACACTCTTCTATTGTCATAGAGGATGCATGTGGTCAGATAATTCTGCAATCTGTTTACACATGCAATACAGCAGTTATTTAGCAATGCTGTGTCAACCAATGAGAATATATAACATAAAATCATTGCACAACAGGACAAATTGGATGAAAAAGTTCATTTTCCAAAAACTCTCCTTGGAACCGTCAATGAGTGACAATATAACTCTGCATCCAGTCACATTTAAGACCTGAAGAGAACTTTCTTCGTAACAAAGAACAATCACAATGACTATTATTTTCATGTAACAAACTAAGCAAAAGTGTAGGTTCCCTCATTTTTATTACACTAGTGACAGCAATTTTTCAGTGTACATTAGTTCTAACACCATTTCTCAAAATAAGCATTTTGTTCCCTAATAACCCTCTTTCTTTAAAGACATGTCTGTGCAGTAAAAAAAACTACAAAAGTCTCAATACCAAAAGTTTGATAAAGAATAAGGGATAGGGATTTAGCAACAGAACGAATTCCTGTACAATATGTGTACAGTTTATTTCAAGGGTAAGAGTAGAGTACGTTGAGAATTTTGAAGTCTCAGTAGTCAAATCATGAAGTTGGAAACAGTTGCTGACCATGTAAGGATGACACAGGTCAGTGGCGTACCGGGTTCAAACCCCCCCCCCCCCCCCAAATCCCAAGGCCCCCCAAAAAACGTCCAAAACCACCCCCCCACTGAAAAAATTTAAAAAAAAAA
>Ga0123354_10019666_pt1 | contig 10603 bp, 5 predicted proteins | sample TergutLab28metaG_2_FD_97872 | JGI IMG/M metagenome (GOLD analysis project Ga0123354, IMG submission 97872) | Labiotermes labralis P4 segment gut microbial communities from Petit-Saut dam, French Guiana - Lab288 P4 | ecosystem: Host-associated > Arthropoda: Insects > Digestive system > Gut ...
CTGCTGTGACACACTGCTGTGACACACTGCTGTGACACACTGCTGTGACACCCTGCTGTGACACACTGCTGTGACACACTGCTGTGACACACTGCTGTGACACCCTGCTGTGACACCCTGCTGTGACACACTGCTGTGACACACTGCTGTGACACACTGCTGTGACACACTGCTGTGACACACTGCTGTGACACACTGCTGTGACACACTGCTGTTCTCACAGTGCACTGAAATCATACTCAACATTCCAGCACCTGGTGCACTTTCAGCCCATCAAAACACAGACCACTGCTCCCTGCTCTTCTATCGCGCAAATGAAAAAGATTATAGCACGAAACTTATGACATAAATGCACTATCAATGGCAAACCTCTACCATGATTTAAGAAAGATAGACCATTAATTATCGTGTCATGCCCATTCAGCAGTGTCACCAACCACCAAAAATAGACCAATATTGCGAACAATTATTGATTCACCTTCTTCATATCCGAGGATCTACAATATACGAGAGTAAATTTTAGCTTCTCTAAGCACAATTTGACCTCCGTTTTAAGGTACAAAAGAACCATGAGCTATAACCAACTATTTTCAGTGATACTTGACGTTCATATTGAAACTTTCATCGCATTTCATACTGATCTGTAATACGATATGGACGTGCGAAATAAATACAGAAAGAAATGTGTGGCACACTGAGATTTCTAATCCATGTATTTAATGTTATCCCTGTTCCGTGCAGTAAGATGATTTCACAACGCGTATCCCAATTTTTTTCTTTATCGAATACCCACTAACGATAGCAGCAAAAGGCCGAAACATGTAATAGGACTGCTATATATGTGTTTATTTATGTATCGAACTGCTGTGCAGTCGTTGGAATAAACAATGTCAGACTTTACCCGCTGATATTTTCGGAAATTAGTGACAATGAAAAACGAGAAAAAAAACATTGTGGAAGCAAACACGTGATTGTAAGCAGTACTTTTAAGAAATGTGAGTGCCCAACAGTAAAACAACGTGAAATCTAAGATGATATTTGGAAGCTGCCTCCGCTTGCTCTTTCTTATATACGTCAAGATATTTGAACTTGTTTACAACGAAAGAGAGGCACGGATATGGTGGACTTTATTCTGACCTTCAACATAAAAATGAAAATCCTAAAGAGTTACTTTCATATTTTTATTGGCATTACTACATTTGGCTTTTAATAGCTTAATGTAGAGCTCTGTTGTAGAGTGTTACATACTTTATTTACTGCTTGCTGTCCGTCCATGTTTCGAGGGTATACAGTAACTGTCGTGCAAGGAAGTTTCTCATCACCGTTCTAGTCAGTATTAAATAACAGAAAAAGAACGTTATACCGCGCTATAATAAGGAAAGGCGTGACGCTTCAGCTGGCTTAACCCAAGTGGTGGATGAGAGGCGACCTTGGCACCAGAAGTGTTGTGAAAGCGGTTATAACGAAAATGACTCTCCGTGTTACTGCTGCGAAGAGAAACTTGATTTCTCGGTTTGTAGCAAATGATTTGGTGAATGAACTCTCAAGATATTTTTATTCTGCAGTTACATGTATTGCTGTTTTGTTCTGCTTTTCGTGGACTAGATTTCACTGATCCGGCCCTAATTTGAATCTGCCTACCTGCAACATTCTAGGCAATTCTTGGATTTAATGGAATTTCGGACAACCTAAAACATTTCGTCTGTGTCTGTTCCAGGCACACCCTTTTTAATACCGTTTAACTGCAGTTTAGTGGCACAGAGTACGTCGAGCATACTTGAAGAGGTGTAGACCTAGATCCTGATGAATTGTTAACCTTGTCACCAAAAGTGTATCGTCAGCTTCACCACTGGGGAGGTGCGTTCCCTGACCAATGAAGAGAAATTTGGGTGGATCAGCTCTTACGTTATGCTTCAGAAGCTAAAGGTTACTCATCTAAAAAAGAAATTCTACATATTTTAAAATAACCAAATAATAATTTCAATATTCGCAAATACACACCATTGATCTGTATTCTTTCACAAGTATGGAGCCCAAATAAACACACAAATACACACTCAAATAAACATAAAATATGTGTCTCAAACGTCTCGTTTCAACCAAAGTATAAAACCATAAAAATTAGTGACGGCGCGAAAAAGAAATTCTATTTGCTTAAGAAATTCAGAATCTACATTGCACATAAACTTTCACAAAGTCACAGTAAGAAAAAATTTCCGCACCTCATGACGGCAGAGAAACTAAGGAAGGAACTTCGGGCTGAGGGTTACAAACTTGATTGGATCCGTTTTGTTTCTTGAGGCGGCTTTGATTTACATGCAAATTTGGCGTACCGAAATTTTAATTAAAACATGAAGTTTTGTCATCTTCATCCATTTAAATCTAAACCCTCTCACACTTTGCAAGTGCTCTATCAGTTTCTGAATTCGTTTTACATTTCAGTACAGATTAATTGTTTAATCTCTATGGCATCTGCCATCAATGAGCAGAATACATTTGGAAATTAGGTCAATCCTCACAGCTGGCTGCCTTGCAGTTGTGTCCTGCCTTCATGTGCATTCCAGTTCCTTGGATTTCGAGACTTCCATTCTTACTTAAACACACACAAAGTGTATACACATTTTAACGTTACTCAAGGAGTATTTTGCCGTAATCAGAAGTGTCTAGACGCTGATGGTAACCACTTTGAGCACCTCTTGTAATTGCAGATGTCAAATGTGACTTGCACTCATCTTTTTTATCTTGTTATCTGTATTAATTGAGTATTACAATTTTAATATAGTTTTTTCCTTTCTAAACATGTGTATACATTTTTGTAACCCTCTCTCTCTCTCTCTATATATATATATATATATGGTAGCCGATCATTTTTAATATAGTTCTTTCTTAGGATCTATGGCGACAATTACGGAACGTTCATGGCATACGTTTAAGTTAATCTGTCAACGTATATTCAGGACCGTTGGTGATAGGTAGGAGGGGAGAGATTTAAATGAGAAAAAGTTAGCAGCGGACAACAGACGCTAGCAATCCAGTGCGAATTCAGTCGCGTACGAGTGTGGTGTAAGTAGGAGTACAGAGAAGTGACTGTGTCATTTGCCTAGAAATGATCTAGTTGTTTTACTGGATATAGCGCTCCATTATTTTATACCAAGAATAAATTGAGTAAATAAAACAACAAATAAAAAAGAAATAATTAAAACTGTGTGTGATTCGGTGAACCACACCCGTTTCCCGAAAGAGGATCACCTACCAGACTGAGCGCGTCGGGACAACAAAGTTACGAAAGGTGATTGTGTAGTATATATATATATATATATATATACGTGCAGTATACATGAAGTTGAATGAGGTGACATAAACACGTATTAACCTGTGAAAGACAAAAGACAGAGCTGTCAGCAAAATCGTGCTACTTTTTTCTATGTTAACCTTATGTTCATTCAAGGTTAAAAATCTAGGAGGATGAAATGAATAACATATGCAGGACTAAGGAAAGATGTCAGCAAGCTAAGTTATTTTGGACGGCAGACCGACGGTACGATACCTAAGAAAGGCAGAACGTGAGCATGAATATTACAAAGTGAGTAATATAAGGAAAGGAAGTGAAATATACACAACGTGATACTCAAATAGTCCTAATTAAAACACGTGTGTGTTAAGACACGTCAGTGCTTCCCAGCTCTCAGGCCACCTTCGGTGTCTTAATCAACTAAACAAAGTAGCCTACATCAACAAGAAAGAATAAAGCTAAAGATACGCACAAACCAAAACAGCTCCAAAAATCTGATGCAGATCTTATATCCTGAGTGTCGTTGAATTGTATTTCGTAGTTAGGAAGCTCACGACGAGGACTGACGAACGGACGGGTTGATAAAATAAATCTCTGAAGAGCTCTAAAATCACTACTTATTTAAACTTAATTAAGGTAAAACCCAGAACTATAATTTTGCTGTCTTTTGTATGGGTGTGAAACTAGTCACAGGGCGTTTGAGAATAGTGTGTTGAGAAGAGTATTTTGACGTAAGAGGGACGAAGTAACAGGGGAGTGCAGAAAACTACATAATGAGGAGCTTAATGATCTGCACTCCTCGCCAAGTATTATTCGGGTTATCAAATAGAGAAGAATGACATGGGCGGGGTGTGTAGCACGTATGGGGGATGACAGGCGTATACAGGGTATTGGTGGGAAACCTGAGAGAAAGAGTCCAATTGGAAGACCAAGGCGTAGATGGGAGTATAATAGTAAGGTAGATCTTCAGGAAGTGGGATGTGAGGGCATGGGTTGGCTCGATGTGTCTCAGGATAGGGAGGTGTGATTGCGGTAATGAACTTTCGGGTTCCATAAAACGCGGGGAATTTCTTGACTAGCTGAAAATCGACTAGCTTCACAAGAAGGACTGTGTTCTTTGAAGTAGGTAAGTAATTAAGTAAGTGTATATGGTAAAACCAAATGCTGGACGTAGCATTTTTTTGACACTAGGCACGACATAACCATTGCATCCTGACGAATCCATTCCTCTGGAGTTAATCAGTAGGATAATCTGCACTACATGTTTCGCAATTGTATCTCCCTAATTGGATCACTATAACTTCTTTCCTGAAAAAGAGCCGTAATTTGTTAGCATGAAGTTGCCGCTTGGAGATAAGCTCTGCGACTCGTGTCCAAGAGAGTTTGGTTCTATTCTAGGCACGTCAAGCAGGAACTGTTACTGAGGACGAACATGGCTTTCAGCAGTTCTTTCAAATGCTGTGACTCTTTCTGAAAGCAAGCTATGGCCTCTTAGTTTCGCATCCCTGCTTTATTCAACATACTGAAATACAGTGTTAGAGTCGACATTTTTCCCCAGAGTATCTTCGGTACGAAGATTATGGGTCACGAATGAGCACTCACATAGATTTTTACATTTTGACATTAATTATTACGTGCTATTTGATTGAATTAAATTGTTCATTCATGACACCAACAAATGCAGCTTTAGACACGTAAAGTACAGTCTTTCATCGCTTCTGCATATTCTCGTGTCAGTTACATGTGCTCAGGGAGCTCTGCAACAAGACTTAAAACTTACTGAAATATAATGGATCAAAATTTATTCATGATATGTTATAGTATTATCTCAGATAAAGTAAGCTATGTGGATTTCATGAAGCGTAATTATAATGGCTCTTTTAAAGGCACGAAATATTAGTAAAATAAAGCAGTGACTTTCATTACGGCGTTTTTATCAAGTAGAGCTGGACATTTTATGTTGCTAAGTTGTAGTTCTCTTTGTTAAAAAAATCGAATGCATCTTCTCTCTCTTTACAGGGAAGCCACTACACATTACACAAGGTCTAAGAAAAATTACATGTTTGTTGGCGAAGAAATATTAAAACATAGCAACATAAGCTTTCATATACATTTCATGAAAAGGTCATAATAAATACTACTGTTCTATGTTATAAGACATTATACTTTTCAAAATACTATTTTTGTTACAGTTTATAAAATCCACATGGTTTAATTTAGGGAAAAGAATACTGTAATACGGTATGAATTATTTTGTAATGTATTATATTTTATTAAGTTTTAAATTCTGCTGTAGAGCTCCGTGAAGATGGTAGGCGCGAGAGAAGATTGTATTCGTGTATATAAAATGGTACATTGATTGGTGTTAGGAATAAAAATTTAAATGGATTTATACAGTTTCTTCGAGAAGATGCTACGACCTTGAAGATACTTTGGACTCTTTGGTAGAACTTCTGCCAGATCCATCACGTGCAGTAATCCAGCAGTTCTAAGATACATAACCTGTTGACTTGAGAAGAACCGAAAATGTCAATTTGACGGTTTATAAAAATTATAAACCCTATTCTCAATAACTTTCATTTTTTAAAGTAATGTCTCTATAAATTTTCCTAATGATTTCTATTGCATGTTTATACAAATTATCAGATAGGTAAATGTATTATAACAACTTCTACCTACATCTTTTGGAGTGCTCTCTGTACATAGAAAGTTAACTTGTCGGCCTGGACAAAACCTGTTTAGAAGAATAAGTTTGGCGATCTGTGATGACATTAAAGCGAATTCAGCATTCAGGCTTTAAGTCGTTATCGACATGGCTTGATGAATGACAGACTATTGAAAAGTTCACGAAACGTACCTGAACATAATTCAGATTGTGAAATTTTTCTCGACTCTGAAAATGAGGGTGAAGTTTACGTGCCACATAGATTGGAACGTTTTGGTAGTGGTAATGAAAATAATGAGGTTGACGATCTGTTACAACTGTTACAACTATCTCTTTTACATTTGTAAACTCGCCAAAGAATTGAAGCAAGCTGGCACAATCTTTGTCGGAACTACAAATCTTTCCACAAAAGAAACTCCACTTTTAATAAAAAAATATTCCGAGAAATTTAAATTAATCTATGATTTAGAAACTTGATAATCTTGCGCTTAAAGTATACCAAGGTAAGATCGATAAAAATGCACTGTTGCGTAGCTTTGTACATACGAACGTGAATATAGCTAACAATGAAAAGATGGAACCAGATAATGCAGTATTTCATAATTCGACAAAATTTGGTGTGGATGTGTTTTTTTAACAAATGGTCAGAAAATATTCTCTGAACTCAGTTTCAAGAGTGTGGCTGCACAAAGGTTTTTTCAATATCCTAGATATAGCGACTATCAGCACATGGAATTTATACAAAGAATTTACTGGAAATAAAATCAGCGGACAAAACTTTATGGTAAGTTTGGCGGACGAACTTCAGAAGGAATGTATAATGCCGAAGAGATCAGCAACAGTTCTTGAAAAAAAGTACATCTTCACCAAGTTCCTGTCGTCGACAGTGTCAAGTTGCTAGATTTTGAGACAATAAAACTAAAGGCACTTTTATTTTATGCAAAAAGCAGTTGGTGTTGCTTTTATTCGTAATATTGAAAAAGAGTTCACTACGTAAATTGCATTTCAGAAGAGCATTAATAATTGTTAAATGTATCGAAATTATTGAACATTAATTTGAAATTTATATTTTTTGTTAAGTATGTTGTATTGTGAGCAATTATTGACACTAAAGTCACGGAAGATCATAAGAGAAGTCACAGTGATCGCACTGGTGCTTCTAGGTAGTCGTAAAAGCCGGTGTTCCTAATAAGCTCAGAGACACACAGTCCTGCCCCATGTAGGAGATACAACTTAAGGATTATGAAGACAGTACGTTCAATGTTTTGTTCTCTCTGTTAAAGACTTGTCCCCCATGCATGTGAAACACTCCATTACAGAATAACCCAAACACAAAATTGGGTGAAATTTGAATATTTATATAGCACGGTAGTATCTTGCAGCCCGCCCGCTATGCAGCAGGTAATAACGTCCTTAGTGTTCCCTAATATGAAGACAGGAACGGGTTGAATAGCCTACCGGTTCTGTGTGGGTGTCGGGAACTTCATGTGAGTCTATTGTACTTCCGTAATGAGAAAATCAGTACAAGGCAAATCATCCTATGGGAAAGCTAATCGAAATGCTGGCTAATCAGGAGAAAGAAAGAGTGAATGAATAAGTAAATAAATAAATAATAAATATGTGTAGATAAATAAATGCAAAGTAACAAACTGCAGTAAAATAGGAAAAAAATAATTGGTGGAAATTCTTACGCATCCAACTGGTCAATTACGGATTCACCTTACATTAACAATATTTTTTGCAAAAACAGTATGGCATGCTACTGGATTTACTAAATTTGGTATTCAAATCACATCTTTCGGCCATTTTTACTTAAAACCCAGAAGGCTGGGCTGGAGATCCGCTTAAGCGTGCGTTGAGCAACCAAAAATTACGTCCTAGATGTCGAAATACGTGGAAAGTTATTCTGCCATCCATGTACTTTGACGTGTGTTCTGACGGTTACGTGGTGTTAATTAATGCAAGCAGGTTGTGTTTATTGTGCAAGGATATTTATCAGGTGTCAAATGGACAGCCAGATGTTGTGTTATGGATGTTCAAAAGGCATCATCTCTGACGGCACGCAGCTGGATACAAGAACTAATCATAGGAAACCACGTAATGGGGGGATGGGGTAAGAATCAGCTACAGGAAAACCGACTGATAGACAGGTCTACTGTGGAGGGTTGAGGGAAGTCAGGAACACGGAAGAGAGGTGTCTAAGTGCGATGTAAGTGTAAGCTGACTGAATGGGTGGACGGATATTCATTTATGTTTATTTGTGCTTCATTTCACGACCCTGTCAACGAATGATAAATTACGATTCCTGTCTTTGGGAACACAAAATGTGTGTGACAAACAGCCTTTTCTAAAACGTTTAAGCCAAAGTTTTTCACAACGACATTTAATAATTTTAAGATAAACCTCTTTCTCATCACAAAAATGGTTAAGAGAAAGTGAGATATTAAGTAAAAAGAAACATGTTAGGAATTAAGTGAAGTATGTCGAGTAATGTTTAGATGTTAACGAATTAAATATATTACGAACGATAAATTAAATAATCGGTCATAAATGAAGTTACAGTGTGAGATTTCACGTTTGTCTCTTGACGTAGACGAGAAATTCGCTCTTATGACTTGTTGTCAGTGTTACTGGTAGTTGGTTACCAATGTTGTGGGACAGCCTATCTGTCTTGTCTTGAGGGTCCAAGAAGTAACGCTACCAGATAACCAGCCGAGAGTGGCGATATCGTCAGCTGTTACAATTTGCAAACCTTTAGGAAGTAATAGAATATAGAAATGTAGGAAAATAATAGCAGTTGTCTAGAGCAGAAAGTTGCTGAAATTGAAGGCGAGAGGAAACGAGGAGCAGAGGAAGGAGAATTGATGTGGTAAGAAGAGTCAATCAGCCACCAACGCAATACGACAGAGATTTAACCCTCTAAGACGCACGATGTAAGGCTGAGTGACAAAGCACATTAAATGCTAGACAGAAAAGTGAGAGAGGTTTGTAGTAGTAGTAGTAGTAGTGGTAGTGGTGGTAGTAGTAGTGTTAGTAGTAGTAGTGGTGCTATTGGGTTTTGGAATAAGACGGTGTGACTCCAGCGTCAGAATCGACACGAATGTAACTTTATAGATTCGAAGCTGCTAACCTTGATATTTGTTAGATAATATTCAACAATAAATTCTTTACAATAGTCTGGTTGCTTTACTGTTCTCCTTCTTCCTTCGCACCACATTTGTTCTGATATCGGTACGCTTGCTGAAACAAGACAGAGAGTTTTCTTTGACAGTGTCAGTTGTGAATATGAATTCCTGAATTACAGTAATAACGGCGTTTATTTAAAAACACTTGTTAAATGAAAAAGTTCTGAAATTTTAATGTTCGTGATGCTAATTCAAGACACTCCATGCTAATTTCGTTACAAACTGTGCAAAAGCTGATTTTATTACGTGATATCAAAAGTGATAATCAGTACTGAAGTTACGTGCGTTGGGTACGGTCTGAAGTTGATAATCTATATTGTTGCGGAGACTAAATTTGTCTTCTTCTTCAAATGTAACAGGGAAAAGAGAGAATTACTCTGGTGGGCTAGATATAAATAGCAAAGAGAAGTCACATATCACTAACGTCATAATTTAGAATTACATTATCAAGATGTCGGTGGACAAGTCGAAAAACGAAGAAATAAAGAAACCACACAAAGCGTGGCGGAAGCAGTTCAAAAAATCCCGAGAAAAACAAGTTATCTTTCGTTTTAACATTCTGGCATTAGTGTTGGAGCAAACCACAGGAATCTAAAACGCGAATTAAAGACGGTGTTTTACAGGATACCAATTTTTCAGACTTTGAGATTTCATGACCAAAGAGTTGGACAGTCTTTTATGGCCAGTTCCCAATTTCTTTCAAGCTAGTCCTCGTTTTGTAAACAATAGGTGAAAATGAGAAACTTCATATCTGAATGGGATTCTTGGCAGGCAGAAGAATGGAATAAGGGTGACCTCCTAAAAGATGCTGCATCTCATCCATCCAAGTGTAAAATTGGAAACTCTGTGCTCTGTACGTTCTTACTACTGGCGGGTCCTGTGTTCGTGGAGGATGTTTTGCATTCGGAATATTACGAGAATTACTGCCTTCTTAAAATTGAAAAATTTAAACATAATTACCCTTCTTCGAACAACAAAGATTCTATAATTAACTAAACACAAAAAAATCAGTTACAGAGTTCTTACTTAATAAGTGTATCATATGTCAAGTAGCGTGTGTGACTGCTAAACACTACGGTTACATTTGAATGGAAGCATCACGATGTGCTTATAAATGTAATATAATATTAAATTGTTTACATCCGTGGAATACATCAAATTAAATCGTTTTTCTCAAAGGGCGTGACGTGCAAATCATGTTTACAACAGTGGGATACATAATATTGGATCATGTGTCTCGGAAATATATTATACAAATTGTGCCTAAAAATTTAAAATATATAAAATTCTTAAACCGGTGTATTGGTGTTCACCATTTGCAAATATATGTCCCGTTACCGTCTGGTTGTTTTTGGAGCTGTCGGATACTGTATATTTACTGGTGACGTCGGAGTACGTCTTTGTTGCTGTTCCGTGGGAGTGGGTGTTTTATCAAATGACCTCGCACGATGAAATATTGGA
>Ga0123354_10019667_pt1 | contig 10603 bp, 8 predicted proteins | sample TergutLab28metaG_2_FD_97872 | JGI IMG/M metagenome (GOLD analysis project Ga0123354, IMG submission 97872) | Labiotermes labralis P4 segment gut microbial communities from Petit-Saut dam, French Guiana - Lab288 P4 | ecosystem: Host-associated > Arthropoda: Insects > Digestive system > Gut ...
ACAAACAAGGAACGACACGCTACCACAATGCCATCATAGCAACAAGTGATATAAGTAACTTTAGCATGAACTAATAGCTCCCTGAAGATGGTTTAAATATAAACCGAAACATGTCGGAGACTTTAATTATTTTAACAAATTAAAGTTTTATAGTGTCATTTAAAAAGTGTGCATGTGTTGGTGAATATATATGAATATATCGTAAATTATTTTTGTTCAATTTAATATTCGTTCAAAAGAGAATATGGCGTGGAAGGGTTATGCAGAAATACCTTGGCCTTGCTACCCTTAGCGTACATGTGACCATGAACCTCGCAAGTTTCAAGGAATTTTGATATTACATTCTTCATTTGTTATAGATAATGGTAAAAAAACAAACAATAAATGTTTATGCGGTAAATTTCAGGAAGAGCATTTATAGAATGCAATGAGAGCCGTGAGAATAAAGTATCAACGAACGTTGCTAACAGGCTTGATGCATTGCCTCCAGCTCATATGAACAGTCGTTGTAGCATGAGAATCCTCTGCTAATTGGCTTAAACATTTCGGCTGTTATAAATTTGCAGGTCCCTGATTATTGGTGTTTGACGGGGCGACATCACACCTGGATCACAGCATAGTGGCGCTGCATACCGTCACGATACAACAATGCTGTGCCTTCCAAGTCAGAATACACATGAACTGCAACCTATATACAAATCTGTCCTGGAACCATTTCAGCATTAATCGGATGGATAGGTTCTGCTCTTTTATAACCATAGCAGCACAGATCGCACTCTCACCTAGCACAGATTGGCCATATATTCATTGAAGCATGGGATAAAGCGGCCACACCAGCCAACATTACCGCAGGATTCGTGCCACTGGCATCTAGTCCTTCAATCCCTCGAGTATTCAGGACAAAACCTTCGCTCCCAGTTTTGTAACACACAGTGAGGACGCTCAAGTCTCCAAAGCTGTGACAGCGAATAACACGCCAGCTCCTGCTCTTATGTCACAGAAGAGGGCTCGCAAGTCGCTACTGTGCCTGGTGCATCTGGCAAAGTTGCATGGCAACCAAACTAAATCCTGATATTCTGTCTTTCGGCAAAGATGATGATGCTGATACGGGGAGGAAAGCAATCATTGCACCTTCACAGGAAACACGGAACATTAACAGATCTTCATACCAAACTCGTTTAAAAGCATCCTGTCGATTCCATGAAAATATCAGTCAAAAGCAAGAATACGAGTGTCATTAAATAGCCGGGCAATAGTACTGAAAACAAATCTTTTAAGCACAAAACAGCCATCAACAAGAGGTGATAAGAAAACAGCCACTCGTTCTGTGCGCGAGAGAAAGGAACGAAGCCCCTCCGAAGACGTCTGAAGAAAGTTGGCTCTCTTTCATCTGACGAAGGGATGAAGTGAAGGCATGTGGTCTTGTACATTATGCAAAATGCATATCCATGAAATCTGAGTTGGATTGACAACTACAGATAAAGGCGAATTTATTTTTCCTTTGTGTAAAAGTAATTTTGACTAGTTTTATGATTTCTTGTTCTTCGGTTTGTACTGTATGCTTTAATTTAATTCTAAAATTCTACTTCTTGAAATAATACAACATCCGAATTTGAACTCTGTTTTCTTGCACTGTCAATTTCACGTTTTCACGCATAACTGTAATAAATCTCTTCAATAAAACTTAAACTATAACACATGGTTTAAAGAAATATCGACTGGAAACGTTACCAGCACTCCTTGACCATATTACCCCCAGGGGTGCTGATAATATAGCCAATTGCAAACTTGTAGAAAAACTCTTTCGTGTTCACACCCCATGGGAGTTCATCAACGACTTACTCCGGTTGTGCAGACAAATGATCTTTCTATGAGACTACCATTTTAGCTCCAGCCTTTTCCTTCGATTTTAAGGTGGTAAATGTTTTCCATAAGGTGGCTATATTCAGCTCAGGTACCTTGCATAAGGTAACAGATGTGTAGCTTAGGTAGTCGGGATTCCCATAGTACTAATATTATTTTAGAGGGGAAATGCGATAAGAATATTGCAGGGTAAGCCTAGCCCATGCAATCAGATTACATGTACCCAATATCATGGTGTAATTCTCTACACTTGTAACAGAATTATACATGTGTTCCACAGTTCTCCACTAATACTGTACTTCTTTCACAAATAAACGTCATACTCCTCAATGTCAGTGGCTTTGTTATCAAACATTTGTTTAGCTATCGTTTCACTCTTGTCGCAAGATGTTTCTTTTAGACGAATTTGTCTTTTCAATATATCCGCGTTTAAAACTTTGCCAGAAAAAACAGACGCACCAGCAGTCTCCTTCGATCTGAGAGTAGGAATTAATTCTGGCGATGTGATTATTTTAGTGTTTCTCTTGTTACTTCCCCTATGTTCTTATTGCTTGGTTTTGGAAAGACACGGTGTTGTCATTACACGACCCTGAGTAAGTCCGGCGTAAGAGATGAACTGGTCTAGGCCCGATCGTTTTAACATGCATGATTACAGCGTCATGATTTCAAACCTCATAGCTTGTCATGAAAACGTGATGGACTGAGACAAGTTACACTTACAAATCCATCTGGTCAGTGGGGGGTTTCAGGGATGCTGCAACTTGTAATTTGTTCCGAATCCTGGTTTATTTCACTTGATGAGAAACGGCCATGTCCTCTACAATGTTTTCATTAAAAAAGAATACAACCATTACAGAAGTTTCACTCTGAGCATGAGCAGTTGCCGTTTTTTGTCACACAAATTTTGAAGTGAAACCAAAATCAACCCTAGGAACCCTTCCCATTCTTTCGAATTCTCCGAAAAAGTTATTACTCACTTCTACGTACGTAGGTCTTAATGGGTTTATAATACGAAATGTCCAGTGGTTGTAGCTGGTGGGTAGGGACAACGTTAATAAACCACGCCGATAACAGTTTGTTCACAAAATTTCAAAACAGCCAAATTAACATCAACTTCATGGCTTGAAGTAGATCAATAGACATACTGTAAATGCTTACCATTTAAAACACAAATTTTAACGAAATCGCACCTACATCAGTCTCCAACTCACAGGAAACAACTAAATCTCTCACCAAACAACTACATCCCTCAACACCAACAACTACATCCCTCAACACCAACAACTACATCTCTCATCACCAACAACTACATCTCTCATCACAAGCAACTACATCTCTCATCTCTAACAACTACATCTATCACCACAAAAACTATATCTCTCACCACAAACTACGTCTGTCGCCACAAACAACTACATCTCTCACCACAAACTACATCTCACATCAATAACAACTACATCTCTTCACCACAAACAACTACATCTCTCATCACAAACACGAACCCCGTTTACGTCGTTTAAGGAAATCTCTGCTTATGCTGAGAATCATATAAAACACGCAAATGTAAGCCGTAAGGAAAATACAGTATAAACACGTATATCTACGACTATACAGCCTATATACTTTATACATATGCCTGCATATCCTATGTCTCACTCCATTTAAGCATAGGAACAATTTTACTTTCACTTTTACATTTGGCTAGTAACCTCGAGCTTGATGCAATTAAGCGACTCAACGCAACGTTCAGTTTATGTGGATGTGCCCGATTTATTAACACGTAACAGCCGGGCATTTTGTTTGTATCTTGACCCTATCGATCGACCTGTCAGTTCTACTTTCACAACTTTTCCACCATTACATGGTATAATATTACTATTCCGAGACCTTCATTCCTATGTCAACTTACACTGTTTGTGTTCTTGACATATTGATTAAAACACAGTCTCTAAACGCAGAAGTTCCCCCAAACTGATACACGTATTCAACACACATTTCGGTTGCAGGAAGCCATCATCAGATGGGACAATACACGGAATGTAGATTATATGTTAACTGTATTACTGATTACCACGTAGTGTTCGATCCATCATTACTCTATTGAAATTAATACTAAAAATGCAATGCAACAAACTTTGAAGAGTGGGAACTCTGGAAAGTACTGAAAAACAACTTTGTCCCACCTAGTACTAATTAGCCGACCAACAAACACACAGATTTTTTTTTTAGTTATATAAAACTTAAAGTACCTAAAGTAAAACTGGCACTTAAAAAATTTATTAGATTCTAAAATACAGTAATGTTCAGTTTGCATTTAAAATTCACAGTGAGAAAAAAGAAAATATTTTAATTCCACAGCTTTCTAAATTGGGTCTAAAGTGTATGAACCATCGAAGTTAAAGAAAATCAGAGGGGACGGAGGAATAAGCGGCCTAACTATAGGTAAGAAAAACAAAATCACATGGTATTAAACCAACATTCACATCCAAAATTCGTTATATAATTCATCTAACAGACCATTTGGCATGCTTATTAAGGGTTCAACACTAGGAAACGAAATTAGCATATAGAAACGAGCATCGCAGCTCACTATTAATTTCTCCTGCGAAGCAAATGTTACGTCGGAAAGATATGAAAAATGATATTACCACCAGCATGCTTTATGAGAAAAGAGACAACAAAAGCATTTTTTTTTTTTTGCATTTCAATATGAAAGGTAATTTTGTCGTTTATAAAAAGATTCCAACTCTTCGTTTAAACGTCCTTCTTCTCAACTACTAACACAATACCTTTAGTTGGGAAAACATTTCTAAACTTCGGTCTCTTCCTTCCTAAATATTCAGTTGGCGCAGCTTCAAAAAACCAAAATAGATTCTTGGACGTTACCTTCATACCGAAATTTTGATGCTACCGGTTAGCGAAATTTCTCCTTCGTTATTCTTAATTTGTTATGGTTTCAATACGCATAAAGCACACCTAACTGTCAAAATTCCTAGAAATACGAGTAAACGGCATTTTTAAAATTTAGTCGTATCGTATACCAGTTGTGATAAGGAAAGTCTATGGGAAAAGATTAATACTGAAATGTGCTACTCATACGGGACAAATGTGTTAAAATGTGTCCTAAGGAAAATAGTTCCTTTCAGCATCACTTGCGTCTGTCTGGCTCTAGGCCAATTGTTTCTATGGGGTATAGTTTGTGTTTCCGAACTGCCAAAACTGACAGAAGGAATACCTGTTATGGGGATGCCATGCTGAAAATAATATTAAGTTCTTTGGAGAGTATACCTAAAAGTTGGCTTCAAACATTTCTTAAGGGAAGTGATATTTCTTTTTAATACTGTTTCGTTCAACTTGTCGTGACTGATATAAGGAGGTAAGTTGTTCGAAGAAAGTTCGCTGGAATACTTTTAAAATTGTCGTATACCCAAAATATTATGTTAACATCAGATTTGTAACATACATTAAACATTTTCAGTACACCGTAATTTTCTTACAAATACACATATCAGCTTTACAGCATTGCCAATCTTTGTTTTGTTTAAATCTGTCGAGAAATTCCGGTCTATATTCAGACCCTCAATTTATGTCTACTGAGGATACATTGTGGAATTTAAGCCGACGTTCCCTCAAAAAATCGCCTGTTTTTATTATCCTTCTTTCTTTTCAACCATGCACTCTCCAGAAACAGTGAGACATTTCTTACTTTCTTTGTCGATAATCACAGTTTCTACCTTGTCTACCAGCATCATCTCCAAGCTATCCCAGCTTTTCAGACTTACCAAAACCTCTGAGCTGCAAACTCGACACCAACTTTTGTAATTACCCCGAAGAGACTTTCTTCCGCCCCTGTTGGGCTGTCTTCAACCCACATCCCACTGTCGTTCCGTCATCACAATGCCACCTACAGCTTTCTTTATCATTTCCACTGAGACTTTTATAACGAGAGAAGTAAACGGTCGGATTCAGCAAATCACAGCTTTTGCTGAGGATAAGCATAAAAGACTAAATGCGCCAACGTGGCCCCCTCGTTGTGATACATATTCATGAACTTCTGCTTCCGATTTCTTCTGACTCCAGCTCTCAAAACATTTCTTATGTAAAATGCGTTTCAGTACTGCAAGGTATTTTTTAAAAAACAGAAGATTGGGAAGATATTTTTCAGTGTTGTCCAGAACACAAATTTCCAGTCGTATTAATACGCAACTTATTCATACAGAAACAAGATACACATCGGGTCAATTCAAGTACTTCCGTCTCCTGTTAATTTAAGAATTAAATCACAGTAACGTGCGAAATTCTGTAGTGACTCTATGGTGACTCGCTGAGTCTGTACGTACGAAATGAATGCGTATCCGTACAATCTAACTTCTGGAGCAGAATCGTTCTTGTGAAGCAGATTCTCTTGAAGTTCAACTAGCCGCACTTCTGTGAAACCTGAAATCTAATTACAAGGTTCACAAAGGCTTATTGCAAATCTCTACCGTAGTTATACGAACTGAGCCCACGCCTTTATACACTAATTATTTAAAGTACATTTTAATAGTATTCTCAGAATTACGCCCAAGACTCTCAAGTGGTCCCTTCCTTCACATTTTCTAACTGAAATATCGTACTCGTTTCTCAACCTTCCTGATTTTAAGTCCTATGTCGTGTGTAGAAAAAACAAAAACGAGTGACAACGTCCAAAATCATAGCTGTCATTACTGTAACTTTCTTCGTGTTCGTCAGCTCTTTTTCCGAATCCGCGAAGAGATTTCCCAGTTGAAGTCAGCTGTATCACTGCACTGGATACTCAGTTGTGTCACTAACCAACCAAGAATATAGAAAGATTTCTTCTTTGACATGCATAATGTTGTGTAACGGAGACACCTTTCATTGTAGGTACACCTATGTGTGCCCAAAGCATGACCCCTCTCTAACATACAACTATATGACACTACACTCGAACGCGACATGGAAGTGTCGATTTTCGGTCAGTAGCTGAATGAGAAATAATATTTTACATTCAAAATTCATATTTCTACCAGATCACACGGGGTCACATCCAAAAGGATGGTAATAGACGTGCTTCTTATCGTGAAAACCTCATTCTCTCGAACCCCACTTTCTGAAAAAAAAATTGTGGCTGAGTTTGCCCAAAACTTGCCAATGACTAAAAATATAGTGTAATGGTACAAAAATTTTAAAATTTCTGTGTGACACTGGCTGCCAATCTTTCATTTCTGAAGTGAAACGTGTAAAAACTCTTGTGCCTCCGCTACTAATATACTGTTTTAAACAACGTCAGAAACTGATGGTGACCATTTCCTTTTATTCTGCTAAGGAAACTGAAAATTATCTAAAGGACCATCTTTACTGCAACAGCCACTGCAGAATTCAAAGTGATCAGTCATGCCCTCAGATACCGGCAACTCATTTCTCTGGCATAAATGTGTTCACGGCATATGTTTGACATTCTGTATTCAAACCTGCGTTTCCGATACCGGTAAGAATAAGTACTTTCACTTTTATTTCCTTATGTATATTACACGACATAACAGATATAATACATGAGTTACACCAACATCGTCACAATCCGACAATTTTTTAATTTATTTTTCACACAAAACAGTTGACTTTGTGTTACTTACAACTGTTTTCTGAATTATAATTTCTAAAATTTCTGTGGCTATCTACCGACAAGCACTTGTCGTCTTTCATATAGTCCAGTCCTTACTGGGGAAAAACAAGTGTTGGTTCATTCTAGTTTGTCTTCGAATTACAACATACATGATTTTAAAAGTCCATTTACGTGTTCTGGAACGGAATGTTGAGAAACATCGGCCTTTTTCTAGTTTATTTAGAACGTACCAAATAGTAAACAAAAATTATAATAATTACCATTTTCCTGAACTCTCATTCTAGAGGCGTTCGCAAATTTGCGAAAAGCGACGTTCAGCTTCGTCATGTCTGTCTGTCCGTACGCCCATCCGTCCGTCCGCATGGAACAACTCGGCTCACACTGGACGGATATTTATGAAATATGTTATATCAGTATTCTTCGCGAATCTGACGAGAAAATTCAAGTTTCATTAAAATCTGATAAGAATAACGGGTACTTTGCATTAAGACCTATGTACATTTATGATAGTGTCTCGCTGCGTTCTTCGTATAATGGAACTGTTTCAAACAAAGTTTGCAGAGAAAATCAAAGCATACATTTTATGTTCAATAACTTTTTTCCGAAAATCGTGCCGTTTATGAGAAAATGTAGAAAAAAACACTGTACAGCCACAGATAAAAATGTAACACGGCACATGCGCTTTGTGTGCTGGATAACTAGGGCTGCTAACGCACATTCACAATATGTAACATTTATTGTTTTTCCATGGCAATAATGGTTAGGCGAAAGCACCTCAATTTTACGTTATACGTACAGTGCCTGCCTTTTTCTTTTTTAGTCTGACTCATATACATACTGAATTTACAATCTGAATTCTGTCGGTAAATGCCTTTAAATGGCGTGACGAGCAAACACATTTAAATTATACATGTCTGTGACACACAAAACTAACGACAGCTGAGGGAACACACGATCCGTGTAATTAAGCAGATTAATGTTGTACCTCTCGGAAAGTCACAGAAGAGTTGACCTTTTACTTCTGGGCACATATTTCAGGGCTGTAAATGCTCCCTCTTCACACACACGCACACACCATACATCTGTTAAGCCTTCTAAAAGCCATTAGCGGTTTAGGCAAGGACAAATCCGATACAGGCCGCTAAACATCATCTACCGACTCTTGCTTGCCTCGTTTGAATTCACTTTAAAAAAGTATGCTTCGTAGAACACCATCACACATTAATCCTTGATCTACGTAACATGTAACACTGGACTAGACCTTTCTATATGACTTGTCAGACATTATCAAAACCTAAAGCGCATTGAAGACACGATTTAAGCCGCCTTTTCAAAGCTCCTGAAAGTGCTCTCCTCTGGAATATTTCAAGGAATATGTTCCGGAACGAAATTTCTTAACATTGCAGCCATTTCTAGAAGGAAAAATACTTCAAATTTGTACAGATTCGCCCGAATGCATGTCACGATAAAATGAGTGAAAGGTGTTGACATGTAACTCAAGAGGAGATTGTCAGATTTAAAATTCTTTCCCAACTTTGAGGAATTAAAACATCTGAGTTGCATGCAATACATACGACCGTTCGTGAGAAGTTAAGATTTGATGGGAACCCTGTGGCACTGCACATATAGGCCTATTTAATTCCACGTGCACGTGTTTAGACTTTGTTGTAAACATAACAGGATACCTTTCAGCACTAGCCCATACAAATAACGATTTTCCGATACGTGAACATTACTTCCACACATTAAATCACTAGCCTAGGATTACGAAATATCATGTCGATCCGAAAGGTCAACTACCCCGTCGCAAATAAAGAAAAATACTTAAGCGGTCTGCAAATGGACAAAACATCACATGCAAACGATGATGGAAATGACTACCGCAACACCACATATAATACATACTAATTCCCATTCGGGTAATAGGCAATATCCTACATAATATTGGTATAACGAATGAACCACTGTCACCGACTTTCTGAGAATCATAAGAAACTGGAATGTAAGTAAACAAGACTGTTAACAAGAAGAGTCACACTTATTAGACATCTTCAGATCAGTGAGACTGCACTTCTAGTAACATTAAGCAGAAATAAAAGCGACGTCTCACTACAAGTAGTACGCAGAAACGCAAAGGACACATTTGGAACTACGTGGTACGTGTACTCCGGTATGGAGTGTGCCTTTCCATGCTTCCTCATTTCTTCTCTTAATGACTATTAATAATTATTTTTTTTATAAATCCCCGATACATTTAACGCACCCTCCACACCCGATGGCCGTCTTGCCATCCGCAACCTGAAGACAAGCCATGCTCTGCCCACAGAGACCCACACAACACGGGCTTGAATTGGATAATGGAGAACGTACCACTTTGCTCTGTGTAAGAATAATTGCGAATCTGTAAAACGCTGTGTTTCACTCTTTTAAACTGTGGCAGATAAATTAACGTCTCTTAATTCCCCTTGTCAAATGTCCAAAATACATAACGTTTCTGTTTTAGTGGTTCCAAATTAGCCTACACAAATTCTGAGGAAGACATGTAGCTATTGAGCTGCGAGCTAAATAAGCCCCCGGGTGAAATGTTTTATCGTGCCCTTATACCCACTCAACTCTCGTCTTTTGAGTTCAGCACGCCCCATCCCCTCACTCGGTCTTTGTTATTTTGAAACAGAGCCACTCACTACTTCATTCTCCCTTACTACGTACTTTCTGCTTCCTCAATATTGTTTTAGTTCCCATTCCTTTCTCATATTCCAGCAGTTCTTCTCTTTCCTCTCATTTATTAAGCCAGCACCCCTTCTTTACTGAATCCAATAAAACTGAATCAAAGCTGTAAGTGTGTTCTTAAAGAAAAGTTTCTTTTTCCCCCAAACAACGAATGTAGACGTAAATATAAATTTTGGCAGAAGGGTAAGAAACTTTCTTAACCCTCAAACGGCTACCCGGGGTCATATTTGACCCCAGCCTTCGTTTTTTTTATAACTTTATTGATGTACCTTACAATGACACGAACCTTCGTGTCTTTGTCACGACAAGTGTCCTCTAGGTCGGCATAGTGGTTTTGTGCTGTTGGTGATAACCGTTTTTCTAAAATTTGCGCGTGTTGTTTTTCTG
>Ga0123354_10019668_pt1 | contig 10602 bp, 6 predicted proteins | sample TergutLab28metaG_2_FD_97872 | JGI IMG/M metagenome (GOLD analysis project Ga0123354, IMG submission 97872) | Labiotermes labralis P4 segment gut microbial communities from Petit-Saut dam, French Guiana - Lab288 P4 | ecosystem: Host-associated > Arthropoda: Insects > Digestive system > Gut ...
GAGCAATATAAAAAAAAAAAAAGGGATTTAAAAACTCCCCCCGCGAAAAAAAGCCTAAGACCCAGGATAATGCCTTCCCCGGCGGCAAAAAAGGGGGGGCGGGAAGATTAAACCCCCCCCCCCCCCCCCCACGTATTGAGATTAGGAACGGCTCCAAAACCCCACAAGCCTTCCTGATTTATTCGTCGCTTACTCAGCGGCACTTTCAGTATCTCAGGCTGCTCAGCGGCAAACGGTGGGATCAAGATGGAACGGCAAAATAATGCGACAGAAGTCGTGGCCTAACTTGAATTACTTACTATAGCAGAAAAGGAACGCGTAAAAATCTACGTCACCTCTGAACAACCGACATGTTGGCCATGGAATCTTCCCATGGGGCTGTCCGGTCTGATTAGAAATGCGAATCGCGTCCGTGCCAGTAAAGCCAACAAACCACACAGACCAATGTACACAATGGAAGACAACAATAACACAGCCATCATCACTGTGGAACTTCGGGCCCACCCCGCAACCACGAGTAGACGAAGGGCAAATTAACTCTCTCGTCGAAAGCAACAGCCTTCTTACGACAGCCATCTCGCCAAATGTGATGACGGCAGATAATGGCAGAGATAAATCCTACTGCTCCCACTCCATAAACAAAACATCAAAGGCAGATTCTGGCTTGGACACCGCGGTGCGCTTCGAAGTGGGGTAAGGCCGTTTACCGTATCTGCTACAAAAGAATCAACGTCAAATGGGCCTATTAGAAACAAAACCATCGATCTTGACACCTTCACCGCTGCAAGAGTCACAGAGAGTCGAATATTTTACAAATTATAAAAGTGGAAACATTTTTTAAGGAGAAAATCACAACTTGTAATGAATGGCAAGCCCGATGATAACCCAATGGCATCGAAACATATAGCGTACTGAATACAAAATACCGTTTTACAGTAAACTACAGTTACGTTGGACGGTAATATTTCAATTAATTGGTAATGCCCAGCATCTTCCAGGGCCGAGTGGCGGCCAAGCACACAATGAAACTGGTTTGCCAATAAGCGATATTATACGTATTTGAACTCCGAACTAGAATAGAGTGCATGTATTCGTCTAACACAGCTTCATTTGATGGTAGAGATATGTAAAGAATTTACTACAGAACGAACCACATGTTTCGGCACTTGACAATGGCCATCTTCAGGTTGAGAAATGAAAAAAAAACTTAGTAAGCAGCTATACTCGACTTATGCGGGCTGTGTACAGCCTTTCACGAGGAGACACAAGACTGACAACTGACACAATGCGAAGCACAATGCATGAATATTCATTGGAAGATGAGCAAATTTATTCTGATCGACAAAATACCTTAGCAAAATTAGCAAGTGGAAAAATGTTTCATGTTACAGATGTGGAAGGTTTTGTTGACCAGCACTTCAGAACACGTAATCAACGCGCTGAGTACCTAGGCTGTCCAATTTCGCTATATCCGACAGTGATTTCCTCTTCCCGCCTTACTCGTCCATTCCCCCGACAAATAACACGAAAAAAAAACTGTACGCTTAATTGCAAGCTACAAACGGAAGTTACGAAGGAACGAACCAAGACATGACAAAAGAAGAAACGCTCCTTAACAACACAACTGTAACGTACGTCACACACACACACACACACACACACACACACACAATACTTTCTTCGCCAATTTGGGCTTTTTTATTTTGTTTAGATGTTGGCAGCACCCATCAGTCGGCAACACGAGGAGATGTCCTGTGAAAATTAGGCTTCTACGGACACTCACTGAACTCATAGAGCGCCAGGCAACAAAAATCAATCATCTGAACGGCTTTTCAAACAAATCCCGGTAGCCAGTTGTGTACGTCGTATGTCACACTTGCAAGTCGGTCAAAACAACATGTTCATTTAAGCCGACTACGAACCGGTAAGCCGTGTGGCTATCTATGGCAGTCCACCAATGGTGTGTCGTCAATTGTGCCTACATTTGTGACCGACCAAGGTAAGGGCTTAGTATAAAATCAAAAACAAGGTGGTTAAGTCCAGTGGCACCACCTGCAAATATACCAGCAGGATATGTGAAGAAACAGCCTGTCCCTAGGAAAGGAGATGGAGGAGGGACGTAACTGTTACTGGATTGTATAAATGCCACTAAACAGTTGTTTCTCAGCCTTTCTACTATGGAGGAACCCCTAAAATAGTTTTTATATCTCCAGGAACCCCTACTAATGAAAACGATTACAGGCCATAAAAAGAGGCCTCTGGCAGGGCAAGGAGATTAACCCAATACTGCCAACTTACGTACGTACTTACTTACTTACTTACTTACTTACTTACTTACTCCATGGTGCAGAGTCCTTTTTGAGAAGCTAACTGGTTTGCAGCTTGTCAAGAAATTCCCCGCATTTCATGGAACCCGAAGGTTCATTGCCACACTACCAAGCGTCCGCCACCTGTCTCTATCCTGGGCCAGCCCAATCCAGTCCATATACCCACATCCCACTTCCTGGAGATCCGTCCTAATATTATCCATCCATCTACGCCTTGGTCTCCCCAGTGGTCTCTTTCCCTCCGGTTTCCCTACCAAGACCCTATACGCCCCCCTCTCCTCTCCCATACGCGCCACATGCCCAGCCCATCTCATTCTTCTCGATTTTATCGCCCGCACAATATTGGGTGAGAAATACAAATCATTTAGCTCCTTGTTATGCAATCTCCTCCATTCCCCCGTTACCTCGTCACTCCTAGGTCCAAATATTCTCCTCAACACCATGTTCTCAAACACCCTCAGCTTCCTTTCCTCCAGCAATGTCAGCAACCAAGTTTCACACCCATGCAAAACAACAGGCAAAATTATAGTTCTATGTATCTTGATCTTCAAATTTTTGAATAGCAACCTGGAAGACAAAAGACAATACTGCCAACTGCCGAACAAAAATACCCGTCATATTTTGAAGGATATTTTGATACTGCGCGGTATTTAAAAATGTTTATGTACATATTTAATCCAGAATTTTACGCGGAACCCTGGTTGGAAAACCCTACTCCATACAATGTATGTCGTACATTTTGCAGATATGCGCGTTTTGGCGCCAAATGAATTTTAACAAACGTTAGCGTAATGCAAATGTGTAACAAGATCGGAACAATTAGAATCAAGGGTTCCTAGAACTAACAGGCGTAGAGGATTACACACTGTCGTTTTGTTTACAGACACAAATCAAGAAGAATACGTTCCAAACGGAAGTAAAAAAACAAAAATCGAAGGTGATAAAAATTATCCGGTTGGCACCAGTTGAAACTTTCCGGCGTACGAAACGCCTGCGCCGAACCCCACATCCACCCCATCTCCGTAAAGTAAGAAACGAAGAAGAGTATTTCAGTAAACGTCCCAAAGCCCACTATCCTGGCGCTCACACAAACGTGTGGGTTGATTTACTTGAACGTGATCAAAGGATCCTATTAGTAATGGTGATGTTTGTGTATACAGGCTATCTGGTCCTCTGGGCGTGGGCCATCGGCTTGCAAATATTCCTTCGTTCTTCAAAACGATGCCAAAGCTCTACAAACAGCGGTTAGTTTGTAATTAATACTCCCGTTTCACTTGGACTTCAATGTTCATTCTGTTCATTTATCGCGTAAAAATACGAAATACAACCGGGATCAATCAGAAACCATGTCTCTTCTAATGAATCATAAAAAATACGCCCCAACGACGGGGAAAATGTGGATTCAGACGCCCACTGGTAAGCCAGTGATAATGATGACAGAAAACGTACCAACACTTTCAAACTCCGTATTTGTTTATTCTACCTTTGCATAGATATTTATATTTTCTGCCGTTTTAAAAATAGCAACATGCATAAACCGTTGATGTCTAGCTAAGCAGCTTATGTGAAGAACCACATCAAAATATTTTCCTAATGTCATTGCATGGACACTACCTGTTCTATTTATCATACTTAATTAAACGACCCGCATAAATTTTGTATCATACCTGCCCAACCGGAGTGAAGTATCACAAAAAAAATACAGACTCTTCATTCAGCTACAGGCCGACTTGTGGTTTACAACTCGGGCAGAATTAAAAAACACTAAAAACCCCCTTACTCCACTCCTCATTCAATCCGTACCACTATAAAAAAAACTTTCCTCATTAACGATATTGCTACAAAGCAAAGGAAGGACTTATTCTGTTTAGCAGCAATGGTCATTATCAACGCACCAAAAAAAAGCAGACTCCTGCTTGTTAAGCTGCAATAACATGCAGTTTAGTTCCATAAGCAAATCAGACAATATCCGTTTTAATTCCTGCCAAGACAAATAACGGTCCCAATTAGGTACTCCGTCACGAACTATGAACACCGCATTTTCTAGCTGTATGTTAACTCGCCGTCTCCTTGCGAGAATTTATGGGGCGAAAATCAGTACTATATGGAAAGTGACGTCCACAAAATGTGTATAGAAAAATAAAATATAATGAAAGTAGCCTTTATAAAAGTATAAATGTGCCGACAGGACTGAACTTGCTAAGGTTACGATACTGCGAGCCCTGTGACGTAACACAAACCCCACAACCTGATGTTCTTTTTAATAGATGCCATAAACCAGGACAACACGGGCAAAATATACGAAGCATACACACCGCATTTTTGCAAAATGATCAATGCGTGCACAGCTTAGTCCGAGGTGCTTTAAACGAAGCGACCGCTTGGGAAATCTTCGTGCGTAACTTCGAAGATAACATCAAACTAGACAGACATGAACTGACTGCAAATCTGGAAAATGGGCCAAACTTCCGTACGACGGGATACAGAGATCACATCCTGTGAACACTGCAACGCTCAGATCCTGCACAAGAATGTAATTTCTTGCACACGTGGACTGCGTTCAACCGCTCAAAGAGAACCTCGTGCCCTTGAAGCTGAACTAGAATTTCTTTTTCTGGAAGGTATAAAACAGCAGTTACGTAAGCACTGCTCAAATCGTATCAAAGTGTCTTAACATGCTTGATGAAGATTACATAAAACGAGACGAATATAAAAACTTTATTTAAAACGGCACGTCATTTTCGAGAAAATTTCATCAGCGCATAAAATAAACAAACTTCTAAACGCTCTAACACAATACTACAACGTAGACGCAAATGAAAAGCATTTGTTTGCAGTAGCGGAGGGGGAAACTGCTGCATAACATTTTAAATTGCGTATCCAAAGGTTATATATAATGTGCAAGGTCATCCAATTGAGAGACATGGAGTGACCGAAATTAACTGCATGCAGATGCGGGGAGTGCAGAGATTAAGAGCTAACAAAACGCCCTTGGCGTTTCCACAGACCTTCCGCCTAATCGACGTACACTGCAGTTACGATCTTCAGTGCCAAATTCGAGGAAAGTTTAAGTGTATCAATACATGCAGGTCACGTGGGCATAAAGGGTAGTGAAGGAATATGGAGAGTGAAGAGTGGATGACTAGCCGAAATTTGGGAGGAAGCGTAGGCAAGAACCATGCATTAATAAAATAATATTTCCCCTTTACTTGACAGCTTCTTCCTTCTATTCATCCAAGCACAAGAGGTTCATTTCAGCTGGTTTTTGAGTCTTCTGTCTGCAAACATCTTTTAAAACGCCGTTCGCAGGCAGATTCTTTTGCACGTAAACTACGTGACCACTACTTGTTTACAGGCAACTTGGACAAGCCGCACCACTGACTAACGCCAGCTGCAGGCGTCTCGCGACACGCGTCGTCCCACTGTCATACGACTTACGTAACAGATGGAGGAAAAGAGGTGCAGCCATGCACTGCATCGTATGCATCTGTCTGCAGTTTAAACCAATGGCGCGAGTGTTTTTCAGTGGCACCAATGATGATTCTGAGGCGTTAATAACACAGTACGCAATAAAATTCCGGAGTTCTCTCCCCACATAAACGTCAACGATGAAACGGAAAATCCGACGGTGGCTGCGGCCCACTTACAGGCATTTTCCCTGCATTAATAAAGTCACTATCAAGTTAGGAACACCGATCAATAATTAATCCTCCAAATAGTGTAAGACACTAACTTTCGACACTGGTTCCATCCTCTCTTCCCGCTACGCGCCACAAGCAAAAGCTTCCGTAGCCTCTACTCACTTACGGCAGTAATGACATTGTAGAATCACTGAGGGGCAATGTTAATCGCTCTTTTGTATATCGCGAGCCCCCACAATAACAGATACGTGTGTAAGTATTACAACTATAGACAATACTTATTTCATGATGCTTAGAGCATAGTCAGTACCTCCGAACGTAGCGCCAATTGCAATTATTAGGCCAGTTCATGAAAAATGAATCACACAGTAGGCCGAATAATGACCATTATTTTTCCTAACGTAGTCTGCAGACAGTCACAAACATTTTATAAAATTTCATGAAGAATATGTCAGTCTCTTTGTACACAGCCGGCTATTTCTTCAGGACAGCTTGCATGACGCCGTAACAACACCCAACATGTTCGCTTTTACTGACAGAAAATAAGGATGATACGTCAATGCGGTATCAAGGTTTAATACACATAAAAGCCAGCAACTGTGGTAAAGTCTGATCGTAGGAATGCGTCTAACACGGAGCGAATGCATATGAGTTGCCGAAGCAGAGAAGGTACTCTAAAGACAATCGTACCTCACGTGACAGCATCATCACACCAGTATGCCAATACAACAAAAGGGAAAGCAGAAACGCCGGTCTCTTCCAACTTGTAATGCGATCAAGAAGCGGCATGCGCCTTCTCCATGACCTGTAGCAAGCTCCGACGACCTCGTAATTGTATTCTGAAGTACATGCCATAGTACAGTTTCCATGTGCCACAATAATTTATATCGTTGACATCCCAAAATCCATCATAAGACAACCACTATAGACGAACAATGTTTTATGGGGGCAAAATGTTTATATTGCAATAGATCATTATCAGATGATTCCCCGCGCATTAAAGGCGATCAGAATTATGTACTAACAATTATATAAATTAAAATTAATATCAGTAGTTCCTCCGGTACTGGTACTTTCTCTTGGGTTATCTTCCTCCGCAACCCGACCCCAAGCACATTCAACCTAGTCCTTCACCCGGTCTCTTAAGCTATTGTGAAAACACACGCTGACAGTTTTCGAGAACTGGGCGCTGAGGAAGACATTTCAACATAAACAGCGACAAATTAGGTCGAAAGTAACAGAAGGTTCGGGAAACTTGCATAATAAGGCGCTTCATGGTTTGTGCTCTAAGGCTAATATCATTACTTCAATACAATCGAGACGGATGAGATATGAGGAACACAGGCACGTGCGAGAAAGAACGGAAAAACTGCAGCCACTGACTCACGGCATTCTGTCTCGCCTCGTCATCATCCACATCGTGATGTTCTGATAGGCTACACTTCAACAGGACCAAAACGGGTGAAAAGCCGGCAGGCGAAGTACAGACTGCAAGACGAAAGCTGCAACATCCTCCATACAATTTTTATTATGTCTTCAGTGGCGCGCACTCTGACTGGCCTAGTGTTGTAACGTAGAAGCAACAAATCCGCCGTTTTCTTTCTTTCTTTATTTCTTTTGCAGGACGAATTCTATGAAGACAAGCATTCTAACTTCTTCGCGTTTCAATGTAAGTCATGAAAATAACATGTTTCTCTTCCGAAAGAACTGTAACAATGAGTTTCCTCACAGCCGCGCACTCCTGAATGCAATGTTCCATGAGGACATCGTGTGGCGCCGTTTCCTCATTGTCCCTAGGACTCGGGTTCGAAATGGTGGACCGAGGATTCACCCGTATGACAACTCGCGACAGGATGCCCTAACAGCCCACATCAATCGGTGCAAAACATAATTCATGCTTGTTTTCCTTGCCTCTGTGTGCACCTGTCAGCATATGTAGTGACCAGTGAGGACAGACCTTCGAATGCCCCATCCCTTCCAACAACTGCCATTACACTGCCTTTATCTATGCACATTGTGTAGCGACGGTCGCCGCCAGTGCAGCAATTCGGCGAATGTTTTCAGGCTTTACCGCCCTGCAAAGGCGACCATTCTGGCTTTTGTCATGACTGCTACTCCTCTTTTAGCTACCTTAATTTGTCTTACCCCACATCGAAGCGCTTTCAGGTCCACAGTTGATTCGCCATACACTTTCACCAAATGTCTGCGAGTAAAAACTTGGCTTCTCACCCTCGACAACCATTCACTCGATCACAGCTCGCTATTTTAAATGCTCATGTCTTTGCGATTTTATGATCAACAGTGGATGTGCCATTTGTTGACGGTAACAACTGCGACTTGCACAAAATGGTCGCTGTAGCACTTGTTTACATAAAAATATATATGTACGAATACAAAAAACCAGGACCCTTTAATTTCCGACTGCCTCATAACGCCTACACCAACACACATTTTTCAGTCTGAAAAGGAAAATTGTGAGGGGAATAACAAGTTCAAAACTGCACTATCGTTTAAAGATCTTCGCAGAGAATACAGAACTATACAATAAGTAAAGGGGGTTGTCTCCAGCTATTTCTGACAGAAGAGATGGTCCACAGCATCAGGATGGAGTTCGTAAGATTAGTCAACTTTCAAACTACGTATACATGTAAATGCGCCACATAAATGAAGTGCACCAAGCGGAAGATTAAACTTGCCGGTATTTAGAAATGTTCCTAGCAAATTAATTAGCACGACGCTTTTAATGGTACCACGAATGAAATAATAAAGTCATGCAACCGGCTCATGGATAATAATAATTGGATCCTGAGACATTAAATTTTACTTGTAATAATAAAAAGTATATTAGTCATTTCCATAAGTAACGTAATTAAAATGCTGAATATGCATTAACTCTTCCAACGCCCTGCCCGCACACACGCGCGTGCGTAGATCGTATAAATATGATTTTCTGTGGGTCTGAAAAACATAACTTACAACACAGAAGAAAGTACGCTATACTCGGTAAATTTTAAGCGAGCTATTAAACGACGCTGTCAACTTCTAAGATGATATATCGTCGGTGAGAGACGCATCAGTGGGCACGTATGGAGCACTGCAGGAATTACTACGACGGGGAAACACCGAAGAATTCGGAGGAAGCCCTGTCACAGTGTTACTTTGACCACCACAAATACCACATTGAGACCCGGTATCGAAATCGGGTTTCCGCAGTGAGAAGTCGACTACTTCTGCCTGCGCAACCGCATGGCCCCTCCGATCGGTTACGTAGCAACGCTTACTAAATGAATTTACCTCTCCAAAGATGGATATTACTAAATTCTCCTTATGAAGTGGGAATAACGCTACTACTTAAGATTATAAAAGGTGTAGGGGGGGGGGTATTTCTCTAGGGCAGTGTTTCTCAACCTTTCTGAGACCGCGGCCCGGTAAATTTTTTTTTCATAAGATGAGGGCCCGGTCCCAACATATTTACTCGTAAATATCTTTCCATTTTTTTAAATTTCATACATTAAACTGACAAGTATTAACAATTAATTACAGCATAACCATAAAGAGTATTAGTACACTTATGTATACGGTGTGGCATGTCGACAAATATAAAATTACATTTAAATTAGTTATCAATCACTGGACTAATGAAATCTTGTAGCATATTTTAGTTTCCTCAGGCCAACATCTGGGTCTGAGCTTTTCGACACATACACAAATGTTATTCTCCTCAGAATACTTTCACTATAAAATATTTATTCATGAAAAATTCTTAGAAAATTAAAATGACAAATTCCAGGAGAACCTCTCGCGGCCCGGTATAATTGATGCCAGGGCCCGGTACCGGGCCGCGGGCCGGCGGTTGACAAACACTGCATTAGGGTATACTTCAGATCTACAACGGCGCAGTACAGATGTACCAAATCGAATGGGTTAAGTCTTTAAAAATGGCAACATTTCAGTACAGCTCCACGTACTGTACACACAGACATTACAGCAGGCTAACATCGTGCCGCACGGACTCTCGGGAAGACTTGATTATTTCACCATTCAGGAAATTCCCTGCTTTTACGGGAGGCAGGGGCTGCAATAATGTTCTACCATTCGATCTTATCCTGAAGCAGACCAGGCGAGCTAGCTCAGCATCAGAGATTACAGAGACACGATATGCAGAAGAATATATATAGTATATACATAAACACACGATGGATACTGCCACAAAGCAATCAATTCCCGTCTGTCAAGATCAACCCCTCAAACAGCAGGCGACACATCGGGTGGAGGGGGGCGCACAAATATTCCACTTCCTGTGCGAAAACAGAATAAGCCATTGCGGCACAGGCTATCAGTTCCGCAATTTTCGCCACCAAAACGAATGCAAATTCAGAGTCCAAAATTATCTCATTCAGAGTAACGGTACAGCAGTCCCATTACGGGCCTGGACAGGCCCAGCGGGTTCTTAGGAAGTTAAGGTTCCCAGATTTCGTAACAACGGCACAGAATGGTGGTAGGTTGTTAGTCTTACGCACCGGCCGCCTTTACCCCCAGGAAATACTCCTGGTACTCATTTCTGTTAGAGGCTGAGTCGACCCCAGGGCCATAGTGCGATCGGAAGGATTTTATGTCAATGAAAAATCCAATGA
>Ga0123354_10019671_pt1 | contig 10601 bp, 6 predicted proteins | sample TergutLab28metaG_2_FD_97872 | JGI IMG/M metagenome (GOLD analysis project Ga0123354, IMG submission 97872) | Labiotermes labralis P4 segment gut microbial communities from Petit-Saut dam, French Guiana - Lab288 P4 | ecosystem: Host-associated > Arthropoda: Insects > Digestive system > Gut ...
AACCCCCCCCCCCCCAAATCATTAATTCACTCACGCTCTCATCACAGCCCTTCACTTCTCATCACTTACTACTCCTACAAAACTTTTCCGTAAGGACTCGTTCTCCCCCACCCCTCCCCCCCTCTTTCCCGATACTGCACTTCACTTCACCTCATTCCACTTCACTTCGTTCACCTCATTTCACTTTATTTCACTTCGCTACACTTCATATTATATTACTACTCCATATTAGATGTAATACTTATGGCAATTCCACTGCAACAATGGTTGTAAGATCGCGCCTCAATGTTACGTTATACCTACATTGTGTGTCTTGTTAATCATCTTAATGTTTCGCTCTAAATGTGCTAACTATGTCAAATATAGTACAATATAACACAAAATGTGCCAATAATACATATGCTTCACCGTTTGAGCTACATTTGCGACCAGGCTGTCAAAGATTTGCCATATTTATGTCCGATATGGTTTGGATAATTCAACAGAAAGCAAGGAGGGGTACACGTTGGAAGGAATCATAATGAGACGACATATCCATGGAAACTGTAACATTGCATGCAGACAGAATGTAGTGTTTTACAAGAGACTGAATGCAGTGTACAGCTTCTAGAAAGCGATTTTATTGGGAAACTGTAATCATAATTTATGTCGCAAAAGCAGGAAAAATTTCCACGGGGCTATTTCTGCCTATTAAAGAAGAATTAACATAGAACAGTAAATCATTATTTAGTCACCGGGCGCTGTAGCCCGCAGTAACAAGACAGGCAATGTACTGTACGTGACGTATAACTTGACACTGAGGCGCTCTCGTAAAAACCATCGTTACAGTGGAAGAGCATTAAGTATTACATATTTTGCTTGTGTGTTTGTAGCTTTACGTATTCAGCATGTAATGCGCATGGGTCTTATTACATTGTGATCAGTGATCTGTCCGCCCTGTACAACGTTTTCCCACATCACTTCATAAATGGCAGGATTTTAGGACAAGAATAATTGATAAAACATGTGCTTTGATTTTCTATACAACTTATGTCTGAAACACTTCTCTATCTAAGAAGAATTCAGCAAGAGAGTATCATAAATGTACACGGGTCTTCATGTAAACACGTTGTTCTTCTCACAGTTTAATGAATTTTGAATTTCTCGACATATTTTCCAAAAATTCTCAAGTATTAAATTTCATGAAAATCCATCCAGTGGGGGGGGGGGTTGTGACTGACGTACGGACAGGCAGAGAGACAGACATTACGAAGTTAATAGTCGCCTTTCGCGATTTTGTGAAAGAGCCTAAACCCCGTGTAAAGAAATTTGTTTCTATCAGACACTAAGTAGTCATTTTTAAAAAACCAATGTAATATTCCGAATGCAGATATCATTCGGCACCTCCATAAGCACCACACTGAACGCATAACTATCCAGTGGCAGTTCCCGTGCTTAACAAAATAAAATTTTGTATTATATTATTTCTTATTTTTCAGTAATATTAATTATTATTTTATTTATATATAATATATAAAACTTATTATTCTATCATAACTTATTAGTATTTATTATAATTTATATTATAACTGATTTTAAATCGTAGGAAGAGTGTTTTCGAAGAAACAACGAACCTCCACCCCTGTGTTCTGCCAATAGTGACAGAATTCTCCAAAATATTAACAGAAGAATACGTAACGTTACTTAGTGAAGGAAGGTGCCACGGTTCATGCAGCATTCCTCTAACCCAAAGTCTTCCAGACTTTTTGTTTGCGGACCCCTTTTGGCTTCGAAAAATAAACACGGATCCTCACATCCTTGCTGACGTAAATACCTTCAGGGTGTCTGGGTGATAGGTAACCAAATTAAAAAACACGCTTCCAGAAATGATCTTAGCCATGAATACATAACAGTAGCATACGTAATAATGCATTGCGTGATTTGACCTTACGTAAACTGACTGTCGCTCGCTTCGCGGTTACAGGAGGCTTCTTAATAAGATATTCTAACAGTCATACGAAATAAATTCAAGAAGTTCCTCAATTTTTTTAAACAAAATGTTATTCCTTTAATTAAAAAAAAAAAAGAGTAAACTTCCAAGTAGCCATTACAGAAATGTATCCACGGATCCCCTGGGCTCAGTTTGTGAACCACTGTTCTAAATTATTGCTTTCCATGAAGTATTGTGCCAAAAACTGATAACTCGCGGAGTGTCTCCTTAGAAGATGGTGGTCAGCACTTCCACTGTGCTGAGGAATAAGATAATTTGCACTGCAGGATGAAACGGACCCGACATTTCCGGTGGATGCAGGCTTCAAAAAAATTAAGCTGTCACGTTAGCTAACGTTCTCAAAGACATGAATATTGCTATCGTCTGGATAAGTTTTATACGAATGTGCATATTTTAGTTCGGTTTTTTGTTAATGTAGGCCTAATATCGTTTTGAAGTATTATTTGAGGTACTTCATTTATTTACAATGACCACTTTAAAACATAGATGACTCTTACAAGCATTTCTTTTAAGTATTTTACACTGTGCTTTGAAATGTGTGCCCTTGTATGTACGGGATGTGATACATAGTTCTGTTTTTAAGGCTAAGTTTATAAGCAGGGGCAGACGCGCGTAAAGGTCGCCTAATTGTTTTAGAGCTTTGTATACTTATATAACGAACCAAACAATAGCACATCCAAGGGTTCATTACCACATTTACAAATTCCCGCCACCTGTCCCTATCCTGAGCCAGATAAATCCAGTCCATGCCTCCATATCTCACTTCCCGAGGAGCCATCTTAATATTATCCTCCAATCGAAGCCTGGGACTTCCAAGTTATCTCTTTCCCTCAGGCTTCCCTACCAAACCCTGTATACACCTCTTCTCTGACCCATACATGCTACGTGCCCTGCCCATCTCATTCTCTCGATTTGATCACTCGAATAATATCTGGTGACGAGTAAAGATCATAAAGCTCCTCAGTATGTAGTTTCCTCCTCTCCCCTGTTAACTCGTCCCTCTTAAGTTCATATATTCTCCTCAGCACCCTATTCTCAAACACCCTCAGCCTACGTTCCTCCATCAGTGTGAGCGACCAAGTTTCACACCCATAAAGAACAACAGGAAAAATTATATTTCTGTATACCTTAATCTTTATATTTTTGGATAGACAGCTGGAAGACCAAAGTTTCTGCACCGAATGATAGCACATATTCCCTGACTCCAATCTGCTCTTAATTTATTCCTGAATAGAACTTTGATTCGTCAAGGGAGTTCCCAAATGTTTGAAATGTTTCGCCCTTTCAAACAAATTATTATCAATCTTTAAATATGTTCAATTGCATATTATACTTCTACACCAACATGTTTCGGTCACTCCTGTGTCCATGATCAGGCTCTCGTATAATAAGAATACAATTAGTATACAAATAATTGTACAAGGATGTATGATAAAACCACTCACTATTACATTTGAGATTCGCTTTTATGTAAGTAAATAACACACCTTTATGCACGGACATGGAATATGTAAATTTTAGAACCTCTTTCAGGATTTTTAACGATCGACATTTAGCAATTAAGAAGTAGGCTTATACACCAATCATGTTGAATATGGAAGAGTGTAAGCAAGTTTGTTGTAATTAGTAATTTATCCTTCCGACAATTTGTGTGTGAAATATATTCAACAATAAATATTGAAATATGATAATGAACTCCACAAGAAACATATTTTTATGCATACGAGGAGATAAATAATAGATCTATGCATAGTTCCCTAGGAACTAACGGGATGTAATCCAGTAAAATAAGATGGACTGGGCATGCAGTATGAAAAGAGAAATACTAAAAATCACATAAAGTATTAGTTAGCAGAATTTAAAAATAATGACTGTAGGAAACGTTGGTATTTTCGGGAGGAAGTTGAAATACGTTTCAAGAAAATTGTATGTTGGTGCGGAAAGGACTCGTTGGGTCCAAGACAAACACCTTTGGATGATTCTTGTAAATACGGTAAATTAATTGTAGGGTTGCATAAATGGCGGGGAATTTCTTGGCCACCTTCAGGTGCGCTGTCTTCTCAGGAACTGTTCTCCATTAAGTCCTTCAGTTCATTCATAGTTACAGTTCCTTGGATTAGGAAAATTTTCGTGACAATGTATCTACCAACATATGACCAGGGCCAGCCCAAGACATGTGAGCGCCCCTTCAAACAAATATTCTCTAGAAGTTTTCGGCCTATGACAGGGATGGCGAACTTTATGAGGAATTATTTCGCGTGTAGGAACTTGAGTGTACCAGCATCATATTTCTGATTATTCCAGTGACGCCTTAGAGCCCCCTATATTTTGGTGCCCTGGGCAGCTGTCCGAGTTGTCCGCACCATAATCGAACCCTGCACATGACAATACAATAAAATACAACATAGATAAATAAAGACAGAATTATTTACGCTCCGAGAGGAAATATAATCTAGAACCCAAATATTCCAGCAAAGTTAATGGAATCAGTCCTGCAGAAAATTTGTGAACTACATCTAGGATCGTAGTTATTCCTACACATCTATCATCACAGATACGACAACGCGAAAAACCATTCACGAAGCGGATTTAGATAATGCAAAGCCAGTCAAACTCTAAAAACAGGCATGTGCAGCCACTGATGTATGAAAATCACAGTGTGCTAAAGATTTGAAAATATTCCGCAAAATTTTCAAAGAAAAGAGGAAGGTATAGAATATAAAAGTACTGCGATACCATAAATGTCAAAAAATAATCATTTGTTACAAACAAATTCAAATCTGCATCCCAATCTAAACTGTAGTATCCAAACGGCTACAATTTAATATCTCACTTCTAATCAGAAAGTTACAAGAAAAGGGACTCCATTTAGTTGCTCTTAGATTACTAATGTACAGCTCTAAATTTCGCGTCGATGCATCTTTCCTTATGGACCAAAAATGCGAATCAGTTCAGCGTGATCTTTCGGAGCTCTTGTTTCGTTTCACGACTGACACACACTGTTAGCACAATTACGTGTCACCAAACATCGTAAATATTTGGCAAGCAAATTGAAACATTTTTGGAGGCAACGGAGTAGTCACGCAACCAGTGCGTATGAGGTTATCTCTTGTGGAAACACAGAGAAATGTAACGTTTCACTCAACAGTTCGATAACCGAGTTTACGATCTGACCCATTCAATCGCAGTCTGTTTTGAATTGATTCGCGCGCCGTCAAATTAATTCAAATGGCCACCAGTTTGATATGCCTGGTCTAAAGCAGCATACAGATATACCTATGTTAATGAAAATCCAACCAGATGCAACAGTATGCAGGTATTTATTTACTGCAAAGTCACTCTACATGTTTCGGGTGTCACAGCACCCATCATCAGGAGTACTAAAAACTGTAACCGTAACCTACCGTACAGGTCGTAATGCTGGTACAGCTACTTCCTTGCAACGTGGCCTGATCAGGCCACGTTGGAGGGAAGTAGCTGTACCAGTATTATGACCTGTACCGGAGCCTGCGGTTACAGTTTTTAGTACTCCTGATGATGGGTGCTGTGACACACGAAACACGTAGAGTGACTTTGCAGTAAATAAATATCTGCATACTGTTGCATCTGGTTGGATTTTCATTAACAGTGAATTAAGATGCACGGAAACACGAGTTAAAAAAAAAAAGATGTACCTATGTCGGAACCAGAATCGACAACATATCCTCCGACTTATATTTTATTGAAGACATCCAGGAAGTTTAAAGTGCTTTGTGGTGGTCAATGATAGACTGAGTCCCTCGTATTTCAGTTCTTCAGTTGACACGGTTCCAACTTGGATATTTTTTTATACGGCTTGCCAGCCCCTAGTGGACAAAAGCCTCCTCATTATTGAGGCTTCACGATCACACTTAGTTGTACGCACCACACTCCGTAGGACCCTTCTGGACAATCGATCAGTCCGTCGCAGAGATCTCTATCTGACAAAACAAAACACTCTTAAGAGACAGACATCCATGCCCCGGCAGGATTGGAAACCGCAATCCCAGCAAGCATGCGGCTGCAGACCTACTCCTTAGACCGCGCTGCCACCGGAATCCAACTTGAATCAAAAACAACTATGTTGTCCCAAGTTTACGGTACCTGTCGATATTGAAATGCCCCAGATTTTTGTGGATGTTTATAGACTTGTACCAGAAGCAAACTGAGAACGTACTTAGACACACGTGCCGTTGTGACACAAAGGGCAGGTAGCTTACTTGTAGGTCCATAATCAACCCTTAGCAGGTACTGGCAACCTGGAGCAATAAATGTGTTGAATTGAAAACACTTTTTTTTTTAGAATCACTGTATAAATTTTTGGGTAATTTAGCGAGCCTTACAGAAAAAAAGGGGATTTAAACAATAGCAGAGATAACAATGACACTGCACAAGAGCAGGTATAATTATACAGCCATTAAGCTGACATTATCGCTAAACATAAACACTGCACTTACTATGCCTATGACGCAATGTTAAAAGTTTAAATAAGCAACACAGCCACGAAGGCAGTTCCTTTATCAGCAGCAATAACACTGTCGTCACCACCATAAACTAAAAGCACAGATACGAACATTGCGACTTACAGAGATGAGCCAACCTAGGACTAGTTTCCACTGTCTTTACAGATATGTGTATTCAGATTTTGACCTTCTAATTTGTGACACTGTGACACCAACGCTTCGGAGGAACATGCCGCATCCGTTTTCAGTGTCGACGTGAGTAGGGTGAGATGCGGTCACACACGCCGGTTGCAAGGAAAACAGTAAATGAGGTACACGGAAATGGGAAAGACGATAGATTGCGGTTCGAAAGGGCAAGCAAGGTGAATATGATACGGGGAAAAAATATGGGACAAGTTTTGCCCGAAATAGTAGTGTTCACTTACACGACTAAGCGCAGGTGGTTGAGGCACCGTGCTACAAGCCTTGCGGTTTCGATTCCCGATGGTGTCATTGGAGTTTTTCATTTACATAATTCTTCAGCCGCACTATGGTCCTGGGGTCGACTAAGTCTCTAATAAAAATGAGTACCAAGGATATTTCCTGGGGAGTAAAGGCGGCCAGTGAGTAGGGCTGACAACCATACAACCTTCATGTGCCGATTGCCATGAAATCTAGAAGCCCCAACCTCCTGGAACCATCAGGGCCTGTCCAGGCCTGTAAAGGGATTGCTATACCTTCACCTTCATGCAAACAGGTCAATTCCCATTCTCTCGTCCAAAACCACACTCCAATTTTGCAACTTTTGGTAAAGTACTAGAGAAAACAATCGTGGTAAAACCTATAGAGGCAACATATTTTGCGAATGTCAGATTTGGGAAAGTTTTCTTTTTGTATTTTTATGTATTTTGGTATGAATAATAAATAATAAAAAATTTCTTTTGTATTTCGGGCAGATACTTTACAAGAGCATGTGTGAAGCTGGGGATTAACATGAATAGGTTTATCTGTCTGAATTTACACATACCTCACGTACTTAACACACACCAATATTTGACTTCTGTCGCTTGTCATGGCAGAGAATTTCCAGCAACTCGAATCCAGGCTCGGAATTGTCTTGGAGGCAGTCTCCGTCACCCAACTTGCTTAGCAGCCCGTCGGGTCTACTGCTTTGCCTGAGAATCTTCTCTTACAAGCTTCATCCGTTAAAACACATTCGTCAATACAATAAAACACAACCTCTTCCGACATTAAAAACCGCAATATACATATTGAATGGATTTATGCGTTTTATGCGATACACAGAATAGACAGCGATTAATTAGCTCAGTAGACAATCAGTAAAGCAGACGAAGTGTGAAGATCTAAGCCTGCCGGTACGTTACACCGTCTTGACCGTGTAACGAAAGGCTATTTGCCAGTTTACACGGCGAGAAACCCCGGAAGCTTGGGGTCTTCATCGGTACGGCAGTAAAAACCTCAGATATCGCACGAGATGCAGGGTGTCTTTTAAGAAGAATATAATTTTTAAACGTTATTTAGATTAAGTTCGTGTTTCAGTCAATTAGACAATCGAAATGTAAGGCTAAGTTCAAAATAAGACATCAACTCTCACTTCACCTACACTCAGTCGATCATCTTCCACCGGTAGGTGTAGAGGGTTCACAAAGAGCTTACCATCTCTTACGGTCTGGAGCTCTTACTCCTTTCCATTCAGTTCATCTTTTCTTCAAAATCTTCTGTATCCTTTCTTCCCAAGTTTGTCGGAGTCTTCATTTGGGTATCGTCCCCACTGATGTTCTAGCTTGCCAGGCCATTTTGGGATATCTCTCATCCCCCACTCTTAAAGCGTCCTCAAACCATATCGACTGTGCTAATTATTCCAAAGGCTATAATTCTTGTATATAATAATTATTCATGCCTTTCTCTGTGATTTCTGAAAGATAATTTTATAAAATTTGTTTAAATTTAATCTCGGATTAGATGTAATCTGTAGTATCAGTATTTAAAATAAGGTGAATTATTTTTTTACAGTTTTGAAAATATCCATGTGACGTAACTCTGTCAGCACGTGCAGAATTAACTCCATTCATGTCTTACGGTCAGTTACTTGAAAGAGCATGTTTTCAATAAGAATATATGTAATAGAGATCATCAGGAGTTCAGAATGCAAACGCAGATTTCTTCATGTGTAGTACTCTTATGGACATTTTTAACCTATAGTGGTTTGGCCATAAAACATCTGAGTTTTGCAAGAAATTAGCGTTGGCTGTTAATCTCGTTTTACCGGAGGAAATAGGAAAGAGGCGGGGTGAAAACTTTTCCTGTAGAGACCATCACAGTCCACACCACTCGTGTCTGGAATGATGAGTATACAAATTATCGGCTATGCCCAATCATTACGTTTCACAACATTAGACTGCATAATTAATTGAAACTTCTTTCTCATGAAACCATTTCGAGGTGTTTTCTAGGTTGATTTTTTTCTGACAGCTTAACAGTGAAGTATACTTGTGCTTTCTGTATCGGTAAGATTTCATCTGACGAGCGCTGGATTCTGCCACATGAATACGCGCTGCAGCGACAATCACCGCATCATTTAAAAACCAACCCAATATATTCCCTCGTTGTACCGAAACAATGTCCAACATCGATCGATTCTCTAGACCACTGTTTCCCAAAGGTTTTTATTGCGGACCCGTTTTGTCTTCGAAAATAATCACGGATCTTCATATCCTTCCTCACATAAATGTAGAGTGTCTGGATAATTGGTATCCATAACTAAAATTTTGTATCTCAGAACTGATTTTAGAATGATGCTAATACATACCAGTAGCACACGTAAAATGAATTTATGTTTTGGCCTTAATTAAAATGACTGTCGCTTGTTTCGTGGGCACGGGAAGTTTCCTAAGTACATAATCTAACGTTCATACGAAATAAACATCTCGCCAATTAAAAAGTTCTTCGATTATTTAAAAAAAAACATTACTTTGATTAAGAAATAAGAACACTTCAATGTAGCCATTACAGAAATGTATCCACTGATCCCTTGGGAACTGGTCTCAAATCCCTTGGAATTGAGCACACTTTGGAAACCACTGCTCTAGACTATTATAAAATCAAAATTATCATGTTTTTCCATTAAAAAAGCTCAACGTGAAGCTGCCCCTGGGATAACAACCGCCTCGCTAGACTTCTAAAGATAAATTTTTAACTTCATAACTTTGTTGCGTACTGCAGTAAAGAAATTGCGAGTTGGAAATTGGAAAAGATGGTGGATGGCAGCAGTAGAGCAATGTGACTGTACAAACTGTGCCAATGGCTCAGGCGGGTAAGGCTTTGTACCGCTGGGGTTCCGGTCACCCTCTCAGGAGCGTCTGTGTAAGAATTACCGTAAATAAGAGTCAGTGAAACGAGTTTCTCCATTCCAACTTCGTCTGTGCTGTGTTAATATAATTCCAAAAATGCTCTATATTCATTCATATTTCATCTGCATAATGGAGAATGGCTCTATATAGGCCACGACAAATCTAAAAGATATGCTTTACCTTAATCCAGAATGGAACAAATATAAAATACATGTGAAGAAATTATGTCAGTGTTTTCCTGATAGTGAATGAGAAAATACATTACAAGTCCAGTGAGTGAAGACAGTCGGATTCCGAAGCAAGACTCAAACCTGGAACCTCCAAAATACGAAGCAGAAAAAAAAAATTCAACAACTCTTGCCTCCAGTGTTTTACAGGAAACTCGCAGGGAACAGTCTACGTCTCCACTAAGACTTAAATGATGTTCTTTGTTCACTTTCGATTCTATAACACCGCCCGTGTTATAATCCAAGTAAACTAGACGGGCTAAACGATGAACCACTTTTAAAATCAATCCAGGCGTAGACACGCCCTGCCTTAAGTAATTTCAGACTCACCCAGTTTTTAAAAACGCAATAATAGAAGATCGATTTGAAACGTGCATCGAATCATTCATTGCGGGAATGATACAGCGATAAGTCGAAGTTGGCGGAAGAATAATACTGGCGAAACACATGGGGGGGGGGGGGGGGGGGGGGGGGGGAGACAGCGTGGTTGCGACGGGGGTGCGGGTTGGGGGAAGGGTGGATTTAAAGACACCCCCCCTCTATATTTTTTTCA
>Ga0123354_10019672_pt1 | contig 10600 bp, 4 predicted proteins | sample TergutLab28metaG_2_FD_97872 | JGI IMG/M metagenome (GOLD analysis project Ga0123354, IMG submission 97872) | Labiotermes labralis P4 segment gut microbial communities from Petit-Saut dam, French Guiana - Lab288 P4 | ecosystem: Host-associated > Arthropoda: Insects > Digestive system > Gut ...
GACAGTGGTTAAGGATACTGGGGACCGCGGTAGCACAGTGGTTAAGGATACTGGGGACCGCGGTAGGACAGTGGTTAAGGATACTGGGGACCGCGGTAGCACAGTGGTTAAGGATACTGGGGACCGCGGTAGGACAGTGGTTAAGGATACTGGGGACCGCGGTAGCACAGTGGTTAAGGCGCTGTGCTATAAATCGGAAGGTCGTTGGTTCGATTTCAGATGGTGTCATTGGAATTTTTCATTCACATAATCCTTCCGATCGCACTATGGGCTTGGGGTCGACTCAGCCTCTAACAGAAATGAGTACCAGGAGTATTTCCTGGGGGTAAAACGCAGCCTGTGTGTAAGGCTGACAACCTTACTACCATTCTGGGCCATAGTTACGTAATCTGGGAACCTTAACTTCCTGGAAACCTCTGGGCACCTCGGGCCTGTAATGGCACTGATTTGCCTTTTTTACGTAATACCACAGACAAGATGTAGACAAAATTAATGGCGCGAATTTGTTTAAAAAATTGGAAAAATAAGTGAGGACAAAGCAGTTCTTTATGTTCTGCAAGGAGAAAGATAAATTCAAGATTTTGTGATGGAGAGTCAATAGTTCATTAGAAAAAATCAATGACGTAGTATTGTTTTCGTTGTTGCTGACAATGAAGAAGATTAGGTGAGTGAATACATTAGCAGTTGAGATTGTCTTTACGTGGAGTATATTATGGACAGAACTGCACGGAACAGGTCGTTTAAGTTTCAAGTTTTCAGAAACGTGACTTTGTGTCGCTGGGTGAGTATTCTGGACATTTCGAAGATATACCTACGTGCTGCAGTCGGGACAGCTCAGTCGGTATAGCGCCTCGCTACGGGCTGGGCGGTCCGGGGATCGAATCCTGGTGGGGGCGAGATTTTCCGCACTCGTCCAGACAGGCCCTGGATCCTACCCAGCCTCTTATACAATGGGTACCGAGTATTTGGCGGAGGTAAAGTGGCCGGGGTGTGGCGTTGACCACCCACCCCATCTAACGCCGAGGTTAAAGAAAGAGTAGAGTTATACCTCTATTCCCCCTCTGGGCCTTCGTGGCCTGTTTTAGGTTGAACTTTATTTTCCCTACGTAGTGCCTTCATCTTCAATGTTTAAACGCTCTAATTCGCTTTAAGTTGTTTCGAAACGTCGGAAACCACTCCCCCAGTGTCACAGTGTTCCACCCCAACAGACTTGAATGCTCAGGAATACCACTGTGAGGACCTCACAGTTCCCAGAAGGATTGAGGAAAGGGACGCTATTTTGGGAAATACCTTTGATCTTCAAGCAAACATTTGCTTCTTACTTGTCCTGCTAGTTTCTTAGGAAATGAATCCCATGTACAACACTTACTTATCTGTCGCACCGAGGTAAGACAATCTTAGCATTTCTTTGCAGATTTTCATAGAACTCTGTTTGTACGCTACATAACTATATCTGTGGGAATCTAATGGTTCCTCATAATGGTTCCTCATCTATACAACATGTTCCCCACATTTGAGGAATTCGTATATTGACGCCCGGGTTCACAAGGGTCAGATGAATGTAACTGGCATATTTCAACCTACTTCTTTAATAATCGTTTTGTTAGCAACATACCATATAGGGTCGATGTCTTGTTCTTCCAAGTTGTTTCTTTCCTTCAGCTCTTTCAACTAAAATAATACAGTTTTATCTCCCTGCGTGCCATGTGTTTCTCCCATCTCACCATCCTTGAACTCATCATCCTAACAGTGTTTGCCCAGGACCACAAATTTCGGTTTTCTCTACCCTATTATTTTTTATTCCAAATACTTCTCTCCTACCTTGTCTTCGAACTACCCCAGTCTTTGTTCATTCCTCCATATGAAAACCAAAGGTTCACAAACACATTTATTCTAGGTGGATAAATATATCAGCCATTTGATAGGTGTTGTGTTTCGTATACTGCATAAGATAGAACAACAGTAATGGGCTTAGACGGCGAAGACAGCGACCAATTCCCTGAAGAGGCCGCTCGGTTTCATTTCACTACAAATTTAAGAATTTGTCTGCGAAGTATCAATCGTCTTATCGAATTACTTTTGATATGTATTGTTGACAGCGGAAAGTTTACACACGTTTGTATATCTAATAGCATGTTTACCGGTGAGTGTTACCTAATTTCCATACATCTTAATGGAATTGTGCTCAGAAAGTATTAGAGAATAATATTAAAAGTGTATGTTAAACAAATATGGCGTGAGATTGTGAAGTAATTCCACTGGTTCAGGATAGGTTCCAGAAAAGATACTTCACGAATGTTCTAATTAACACTGGAGTTTTATAAAAGTATCGAACTATTAGCTTTTCAAAAAGCGTCCTGATGCTCTTAGATAGATATTGGTTAATGGTTTTGGCAACATTAATGAAGAGTGACTGGGCCTTTGATGTTTTTCACACCCCTGCAGTAGGGTTGGCGCCCGCCATTCGGCAGATGTTTCTAAATGACTCTTTGAAAGACCCTTGATTGACTTTCCAACCCGCCAACCCCGCGAGCCGTACAAACGTTCATTCTCCCCCTTGTGTGTGTGTGTGTGTGTGTGTAAAGTGGTGAGTTTAGTTAGCCCTTCTAACAAGAAACACAACTTTTAAGGGTTGTGTTGTCGCTTGTTTTTGAAAGAAAGGACGGCGGCTTCTGAGGGCGTGTTTCCGTTTTGTACAGGGGAGGTGAGATTTCTTTAAACAAGAGCTTATTTGAACAGAGGTTTTGTACTCTAATGGGGTTTCTAGTGGTCTTGTGTAATTTAGCGTCGTACCGCCGCTACCAATTGGCGGCTTTCTTATGTCTGCCAGTACTGGAGAAGCAAAGTGTTGTGATGCTTGTGATTAATTTCACACAAACGCTGGCGTTCGTCTAAACCACTAAAATACGTCTACGTATAATATATTGTACTCAGCGATGGATGTTTTATTATACCATTAAGATTATTAGAATAAACATCTTATTATATAACATCGAGAAGATCATTTGTTTCGTAAAGAAACTCTATGAGTCTCCGTAAAACATTTGGTTACTTACTTACTAACCTACTTAGTTACTTACTTAGTCCATGGAACAGAGTCCTTCTTGAGAAGCTAACCGTTTCTCAGCTAGTCAATAAATTTCATGCGTTTTATGGAACCTGAAGGTTCATTACCGCATTCACAAGTGCCCGCCACCTCTCCTTATCCTGAGCCAGCTCGATGCAGTCCATGCCCCCACATCGAACTTCCTGAAGATCCATGATCCATTTTAATATTATCCTCCTATCTACACCTGGGTCTTCCAAGTGGTTTTTCCCTCAGGTTCCCCACCAAAACCCTATATAACTTCTTCTTTCTCTCATACGTGCTACATTACTCACCCATCTCATTCTTCTCGATTTTATCACCCGAACAATATTGGGCGAGGAATACAGATCATTTAGCTTCTTATTATGTAGTTTTATCCCTCCCCTGTTATCTTGTCCCTCTTAGGTCCAAATATTCTCCTCAACACCCTATTCTCAAACACTCTCAGCTTACGTTCCTCCCTCAATGTGAGCGACCAAGTTTCACACCCATACACAACAGCAGACAAAATTATGAAAGTGTAGTTATAAAACAAATTTTGCGCTTGAGTAACGTTCAAGCGACAGTAGCTAGCTGATACTTCAAGATGTGTCCGAAGATGTGTCCGAAGATGCGTCCCACGATGTGCCCCAAGATGCGTCCCAAGATGTGCCCCAAGATGTGTTCCACGGTGTGTCCCAAAATGCGTCCCAAGATGTGTCCCAAGATATGTCCCAAGATGTGTCCCAAGATGCGTCACAAGATATGTCCGAAGGTGTGTCCCACGATGTGTCCCAAGATGTGTCTGAAATTAAAGTGGAGAAGAAAACAGTTTTGAATTAAAGTCGTACGTGTGTATTTGCCAGACGTGTTTGTTGTTGAAGTGCCAACTTATGCCGAAATGCACTGAAGTGTAACAGGCCCACAGCAGCCAACTTTCAAATTGAAATCAATACATGGATTTGACTGCGCTGATTTTCGCGAAACTCAAATTAATCAATAAATTTTGATGCGCCTCTTCTCTATCGATTTATATCCATCTCGAATGCAAGTGTCTTACGTACTCGCATTCGGTGTCGGTTTGACTCCCCAGTAAACTGAATCTGCTGTATAGTGTTTATACCTCTGACACTGACACGACTGATCATCATCATCATCATCACTTGCTGTCAACATTTTCGTCATTTTGTTTAATAACCAAGACACTCGTGATTTCAGACTTAAGCCGCGGTTTAAATGATATATTCGCTCTTCTGAGAAGTTATGCGGCGTAGATTGGTATGTACTTACATAATTTTTGGGACAACCTATCGGTCCCATCTTCGACGTTCAAGGGTCTTTGTGGTACTTGAAGATGGGACCGATAGGTTTTCCCGAAACGTCAGTAAGTACCTACCAATCTACGCTGCTCTGCGTAACATTGCAGAAGATCTAAGACCCCTTCGCTCGAGAGTCGGTCAGCATTTAAGGTATTCTTCGTCTCTTATTGAACTCGATGTTTCAAAAGAGTATTGAGAAAATAATCACACGATTATTTTCCTACATAGTTGGCCTTCCCTTAAATTGGTTTCTACTATCATTTTTTAAGTTTTGTAATATCAGCAACACGAAATATTTTGTGTTGTACTTAAGCCATTCTTGCTCCGCTGGATTCAGTTTATCAGTCTTCGTAATTCTTGAACCCAGCGATACAAAAGTGTAAAGTTTCTAAGTCACGACTTTGCTGTGTATACCTGAGAACTTCGTATATCAAGCGTACTTGGTGTTTCGACAGTGCACTCAACAATATGAGGGTGAACATTGTCGTGAACAGCACGGCACTTTGCTGTGTAACTGTCAGCGTTATGGCATCAACGTATGACCGATCTTTTTTTTTTTTTTTTTTTTTTTTTTTTTTTTGCTATGTCTGAGTTAATGCAAAACTTGACCCACCAGAAATATGTTCAACGTTCGAAGATATAATATTGTGCATCTTCAGTTTCAGTGAAGCTTCCAACATAGAGACAAGAATTTATTCCAAATTATTGCACTCATATATCTCTATAAAAAGTCATTTCAACCATGTTTCGGGTAATGATCCATGACCATCAACACGGAATAAACACAAGGCTCGCGCTTATTGAAGAATGTACATCGTTGTCAAAAGTAAATTTGAAGTTTACATTCCAGAGCGAATTACAGTATATTCGCATGCAGTGGGAAGACATGTAAAAACATAATATACCATGTTCAGAACTCGGTAAAAACTATTAGCTTCCAAATAAGTAGAAAATTCTGTGTAGAAACTAGTTACGCATACATTGGGCTGACGCTGTACTGGCAGTTCGACCGATTAATGTTTTCCTTACGATTCTGAAAAAAAAAGGTATTACTTGGAATATCAGTACCTAATTTGTCTATAATTGAGACAGAGTTGGTTCTCTGTGAGGTAACGACTGGAATTCGTGTATAATTTAGATTAATTTCAGTCTTCAAAGGTTTTATATCACAACTGTTCTAACAATAATTCAATCAACAATCGTACTGTACTTAGATAACAAACCCGTGTATTTTATATTACACACATACAAATGGTGAACTAAGGACATTGCTGGGACTCTGTATTCTACTCCTGAAAGGTCCCAACAATTTACTGTTTTATAACTTATAAAAGAAAATCCTTCAATAAATGGAAAATTAGACTAGTCTAATTTCGAACGAGAGCAACAAAACGCCGTGTTATAAGATAATTTCAGAAACTACATTGCTTGGGTCCCTGACCGACAAAATGTACATGATGTGGCTGACACTAAAAGATCATGTGGAATTAAGGCGCGGTACCTTCTGATAATAAGCTAGATACTTCATACCTACCTGCCTATGAAGATGGAACAGAGAGAGTGTTCCGGGCTGACACTAAAAGATCACGTGGAATTAAGGCGCGGTACCTTCTGATAATAAGCTAGATACTTCATACCTACCTGCCTATGAAGATGGAACAGAGACAGTGTGTTCCGAAACGTTGGCGTATAAAATTCAGACGCCGAGGAATTACCCAGAAGAAAGCATACAACAGACTTTCAGTCTTCTCATAAATATAATTAGTAGAAAGGAACAAATTAATCCAGTAACAGGCGTCTAAGCTGTGACAGTGTATTAGACTATTGTTTATGTGGAATAATCAGTAACGAAATTAGTAACTCTTGATAAATACGAAGCTTCTAACATAAAGCGACGTAGCTGTTTGCAAGTTTTTACTGTAAAGGCGATCCGCCTGAAGGTGGCTTCCTAGACTTACGTAACAATTTAAAGAAATTCTTAGGTTTTTTAGCGTCAGTTTATCTGCAGATTTCCGCATTTTCAAGCTGCAGGAAAAACAAAATATGCTTCAAATGAATCTTCTGCATATTTCCACACATTCTTAAGTTTCTCTCTGCCTCGGAAAGTTGTAGTCATAGTGAACCCTCATCCTGCCATAAATTTGTGTTCACATTCACATTTTCCGAAAAAAAAATTGGATCTTATATTTCATTCTTCTTAGGTGCAATCTTTTTGTGGAAAAGGTAAGTTTAATGACAATTAACCATATTAAAATTACTTATAACACAATTGAAGAGAACTAGCTGCCTGTGAGGAGAAATGAATAAACATGAGAGCTTTTGCATCGAACTGCTTTCTATTTTTCTCTAATTTTGACATAAATTTTAGTCCCGTCTTCTTTTGTATTTTATCTTTGCCATATGGTACAACTGCTTGTAGGTGTTCGTGCTAGCTGTGACGGTAGTTTTGTGTGTGTGCAGCCCAAACACTAACCTTGTCTCCGGGAATATCCGGACGAAGGTCGACTAGGCCGCTGATTTATTTACAATCATTTCATTGTAGATAAAGGGTTCTGTGGATAAACACGGCAACATCGCAGTGTGTGCAAATATTTACAGTTATGACGTGTCACAGTATACTTTTAGGGTCAAAAGTTGTGTTTAAATTTGGTAGTTGAATTCCCTAAAATGCATACATACGTAAGAAAGAGACGGAATGGCTAGGGGTCCAATTGATTAAACTGACAACACAAATCTAAAAAACAGACCACAAAAACCTAAGTCCGTCTGAACAGTAAACATAATCCGGTACACACACACACACACACACACATACACACACACACTACCACAATTCAGGTACTGTATAAAAATAAACCGAACTTTATTATGTTACAAAAAACCTGAAGATATCCTACTTAGGTCGAAACAGGTTTTTTAAGGACCATATAATGTTATGGATATAATTATTATTTACGATGTATAATAGTAATAGTGAACGACTCTTAGTGCAAGACAGCCTTAGGGCCACTTTCTGTTTAAGTAAAACTGTGGGTACTTAATTGTACTTAATAATACTCGGGAGATCTTTTTAATTTACTTCACTTTTGTCTAATGCAGTTCCTCTAGCCACAAATATTATGCCCTACAAATCACACGTTTATAGTTGGCCCTTTTGAGCGTGCATCGCTTCTGGTAAAACTGTATGTAATAATGTTATGGGTACCCTTATGCTGTTAAGTTATTGTGGAGTATTCGTTCCGGTAGGCTACGTCCCCAAAACTGTCCAGTAAATTGACTGTTAGCTGGCGATACTGACAATTGCAAAGTAAACATTTTCGCCGTAACTGGCTGATAACTTAACGTCACAGCTTTTCCCGTCATGACACTAACTCTGCAGTACGCACATTCCTTCTTGAGGGGTCAGCAGTCGCTGTACTGCTAACATAATTGGAAAATTCCTACATTTTCTGTGCCCGCAAATGTTAATCTTCAAAAGAACAGATCGCCAAATAAATGTAGTTTTTACCCTTAAATTTGTTTAGGTCCTTTAATATTTTCTCTCCATTCTGTGCTTAGGTCTGTGAAATCTTACTTCTCTTCAGCTTTCCAAGCCAAATTCAATGCTGAATCTATCTTCCCAATGCTTGTTACATTCACATTCAATCTAACCATAATTAGTTATGTCATCCTAGCAATAACTGATGAGTGACATAAGTTTTGCGGAACCCGGTGGTCGTGCGGTCTGAGGAGTAGGTCTGTGGCCCCTCGATTGCTCGGATCGAGGGTTCGAATTCTCTGAAGGCTTGAATTTTCGCCCCTTGTGTTTGCTTGTGTTTGTTGTGCACGTAGCAATCTATGTGATGAGCTGATCACTCCTTCAGTGGAGACCTAACGGGTTTAGGCCTAGGTGTCTAATTGAGTTTGATCTAGAAACGTCAACAGTAGGACGGTCTAGGCCCGAGTCGGGCTGTCAAGCCGCAGAAAGAAATTCTAAATACCGATGTTTTAGCTTAAATCACAATTTTTCTCTGTCGTAGACCAACTATTTACCCCCAAAAGTTCCCTTTCATACGCCATAATTCTGCAATATCTATTGTGGTGAAACATAAAGGTTTTCGAAGCAGTATCAAGTAACACCCAAAATTAATTTTTGTGCTGTTTGCTTTTACCGTATATTTTTACGGAAAGCCTACTGAATGCCTTTTGTAACGTGTGTAGCTCGTTTCTGCACTCATCTCCCGAGGGTGTAAAGTAAAATGGTGAACATGTTGTAGTTAGTTATCTTCCTGGCTATCCACTACAAACATAATTATGTATTTTTTCCTCTCTTTGCCCTGTAGACGCACCGCTGTCTCTGAATTAACACCTCCAATCGCACCGTGTTAACGTTCTGTAGTAAGGAGCTCTTACGGAACCTTTGGACGTGTTTTGTAGGCATTTCACTACCGAACACCAACTGCAGTCAGTATTCGTTTCGGAGGAACACCGACAGGCTTATTTGGAAACTTAAATGATTCATTCTCTTCTTGTTCTTAAGATGTTTTAAAATAAACTTAACTAGAAAAGGCTAGTTTACTCTCTCTGACGCCGACCTGTTGGGTGAACGTGTTAAAGAGTCGGTATCTGTAAGAGATTTTTTTTTGTGACTATGGCAGGGTTAGTGACGTCAGTGCCTCAGCGGCAGCGGCTTTCCGTCTTTTAACTACCGACCGAGCAAAAGGAACAGATAGGTGGAAGATGTGAAAAGAGATCAGTTTTCTATCTTTCCCACTTGATAATTATTATCTACCTGAAGTGCTTATTATTCTTGCTTGTTTTCCTGAGCACAAAACTCTACTGGAATAATGAGACTTCTATTGCGTTATATATTTTTATTTAGTGGCATCCCCAATGGCTTAGACTACAGCGTGGAATGGTTGAATTGCCGGATAATATCAAATTGTAAAGAATGTGGAAGGAAGCAGACTTGGTGTAGTTAAACTCAGATACCGTCATCCTGTCTTGTGTCAGCAGGGGACTGGGAAAACCAAAAGAAACATTCGGTCAGAGTAAACAGTCATGGAACCGAATTGTGAAAATGGGACATTTTGTTTACGAAGTAGGTGTAATAAGCGTACTGAATGATTGTTACTGCTGACATGTGTATTAGAACAATCTACATTCATCTCTGGTGAGCCTCAAGAACATTGCAACGGATAACAGGACAGTTAGTACATAATTGTGAATTATGGTAAATTATTCTTTAGGTTCAGATCCCCCCCCCAAAAAAAGCCTATGATATTACACCCCACTCCTGTTGAAAAAGTGATAAGATAATAAATAGGAATAGACAGAGTTCAAAAATGTGAGTTACATAGAATATTAAGTAGGTAAGATTATTTGTTTGTTGATTTTTGGTTGCTCTTCGCTTCACTGCATGCACATGTTAAATCCATGTTATTGCGGTAAGAGATTTTTTTATGTACATACTTGTTTAGTCGTGTCTTCTCTCACATTTCGCTACTTATGCTACCACACTATTCTACTTACTCCAGCATTATCCTCTTGCTTCTTCACTTCTATCCCTCTGTTCTCCCGTAGCCTCCAATAAGGCCAGGTGGTCTTACTGCGCCTACATACGGATTTGTTTCTAATCTGACGTATTTCCAGCACCTTTGCTGTTTCCTTTCTACAATTCAATACCTTGTTTTAGCCTGCATAAAACTTCCGGTCTTGAAATATGGAAAAGATTATTCTGATAACATAACACTAAACAGTGTACGTCAGCACAACTACTTTATTACTCAGGGTATTTAAATAGGCTACATGTTTATACTATAAATAATCATCTTCAGGCCTATTTTTGGCATTTAAGTCACAAGATGCTATGCATATTTTGGGATCCCATCGTGTTTACAAATATGGAATACATAAAATTAAATCATTTGTCTCAAAGAGTGTGACGTGTAAATTGTGTTTACAACAGTGGGATACATATCCCACTGTTGAGACAAATGATTTAATTTTATGTATTCCATGGATGTAAACACGATGGGATGCCAAAGTGTGCATAGCATCTTGTGACTCAAATGACAAAAATAGGTCTGAAGATGACTAATCTATAGTACAAACATGTGGCCTATGTAAATACCTTGAGTAATAAAGTAGTTGTGCTGAAGTACACTGTTTAGTATTACGTTTATAAGCACATTGTGATGCTTCCATTCAAATTTATTCTGATAAGTTTTGTTAA
>Ga0123354_10019681_pt1 | contig 10597 bp, 3 predicted proteins | sample TergutLab28metaG_2_FD_97872 | JGI IMG/M metagenome (GOLD analysis project Ga0123354, IMG submission 97872) | Labiotermes labralis P4 segment gut microbial communities from Petit-Saut dam, French Guiana - Lab288 P4 | ecosystem: Host-associated > Arthropoda: Insects > Digestive system > Gut ...
CACCCAATATTGTGCGGGTGATAAAATCGAGAAGAATGAGATGGGCTGTGCATGTGGCGCGTATGGGTGAGGAGAGGGGGGTGTATAGGGTCTTGGTGGGGAAACCGGAGGGAAAGAGACCACAGGGGAGACCTAGGCATAGTTGGGTGGATAATATTAGAATGGTTTTCCAGGAGGTGGGATGTGGGTATATGGACTGGATTGGGCTGGCCCAGGATAAAGACAGGTGGCGGACGCTTGTGAGTGCGGTAATGAACCTTAGGGTTCCGTGAAATGCGGGGAATTTCTTGACTAGCTGCAAACCAGTTAGTTTCTCAAGAAGGACTCTGCAACATGGAGTAAGTAAGTAAGTAAGTAAATAAGTAAGTAAACAACTACGTACCTGGCATAACATTAAGGTTTCATGTTTCTAGTGTCTTCCGTCTTGTGTCTCCCTCCATCCCCACCACCAATTTTCCATGCGAGGCGTTTAGTTAATCTCCTTTGCAAGAAAAATAAATATCTTGAGTTTCTAAGTTGTATTTAATTGTCTCGTAATTGTGGTTTGTATGACGGCATTGTTTCATTCCTGATTTGTTTCCCTCTTAGACTCACATCGCTTGTTTGTTTGTAGGTGGGCTGAGGGATTTGTAAAGTTGAACTGATCGTTGCAGGCAGGCGGGCAGGCGGTGACATACATGGAGCAGGTTCCATTACCGGTGTGCTCCTTCACTCCGGACGTCAGCTAACATGCCAGGAAGAACAGCTCTTCCTGCCTTACAGAACCCAACCACCCTCCACCCCCACAACAATGTCTTCGCTCGATATAGGGTGGGTCGACATGTGAACCAAAAGCTGTTCACTAATTCTGAATACCGAAAACTGCTGCTTCTGAAATAAAGTCGGAATTTAGAAATACCGATGTATTTAACTACAGTTGTGCAACTGAAGACTTTTAACACATCTGTTGTGTGTGTGTGTGTGCCTTTTGTTGAAACGTATCAGGTAGAAGAATTCGAGTTCTAAGCCCGTTATTTGGACTGAAATGTGGCGTATTGTATGATTTGTTTTAGGAAAATGGCGACAGCTAACACCACGTCACTCAAAATACTTTCTTTCTTTATATATATATATATATGTATAAAGCCTTTCAGAGCTTTATGTCATTACAATCTAGTCACAGGGACTAATAAGCAATCTTATTCTAACCTAAATCATTAATCTGCACTAAACCTAAGAGTTCACCCATTAGCGTCTTTCTGTTTCTGCTACAATACTGTGTACACGTTTTGTTGTGTACTTACACTAGCACTGTCTGTGCTTGCACATTAACACTTACACTAGCACTGTCTCTGATCTTACACTGCTACTTACTGTAGCACTGTCTGTGCTTGCACATTAACACTTACACTAGCACTGTCTCTGCTCTTACACTGATACTTACTGTAGCACTTTCTGTGCTTGCACATTAACACTTACACTAGCACTGTCTCTGCTCTTACACTGATAGTGACTCTAGTAATGTCTCTGTTTGCACATTAACACTTACACTAGCACTGCCTCTGCTCATACACAAACACTTGCGCTAGCACTGTCTCTGCTTTTGCACTATCACTTAAACTAGCCCAAAAGGAAAATACTTTCTTTTTGTCATTAATGTCTTAGGCCAACGAAATGGTCCACATTGTCATTTTTGCAGTCGTACGAAAAAGCGAATGTCGTGTTCCAGATTCTGTAATGTTTATTGGGGAATGGATGAACTATTGGGTGTTTCAGCATTACAAACTCGAATAGGAGAACGTGTGTTTGAGTATCATCGTACTTCTAAAGTCTGTTCTGAAAGTATAAAAAAATAGATCACACCCAGAAACACGTGAAAACTTGTACATTTCACTTAAAAATCACTTAATATCGGACAGGAAACCCCGAGTAAATATCAGATCGTTTCTGTCATGTAACCATGTTGTTTTAACTGCAGAAGCTTCTGGCTTGAAATTAAAGCTAGGAGGTTGAAGCTGCGGTAGTTGTTTGCATTATCGTTCGGTTGTTTATTCGACTAAATTTAGTTAAGCCACTAGAAACTTCATTAAGGATGTTTGGTACCAGGAAGAATTTCGAACCTGGAATTTTCTGATGCAAATATCGAATATATTCTGCATGTCAACAGCGCAGATATAACCGCATTATTTTCTGTCATTCCTTACTTGCCAATCGTAGATATGAATATGCCTATTAGGACGTCAACATATATTCGTTTGAAAGATTACCTGATCCAATGACCAACTGTCCTGGACTTGAATGTAATAACTTCAAGGACTTCCAACGTATTTCACTGTTTTTTTGTCACGTGGCTAGAGAACCCTAGTGGCCCAAGGCCTCATCGATGTTGAGGTTTCGAGATCACACTCAGACACACCACACTCGGTAGGACAACTGTCCCGTCGAAGAGGCCAGACAAAACACAACAATCTCAACAGACATACACCCAACCCTCCCCCCTACGGAGGGATTCGAACCCGCAATCCCAGCAAGCAAGCGGCCGCAGAGCGCCTTAGACCGCGCGGTCACAGGGATTGACTTTTTCACTATAATACCGAGAATTTATCATCACAATTATTTTTTAACTTCCTGCAGATTCGTATTTGTTGTGACATGTCATCTTGTTTGACACTGCATAAATTCATCAGTTGATGTAGTGACATTAAATGCTTTGATCTATATACGGCAGATTAGTTTTTAAAAAAAGTAAATCAGTCCCATTACAGGCCCGAGGTGCCCAGCGGGTTCCAGAAAATTAACGTTACCAGATTACGTGACAACGGCCAAGAATGGTGGTAAGGTTGTCAGCCTTACGCACCGGCCGCCTTTATCCCCAGGAAATTTTCCTGGTACTCATTTCTGTTAGAGGCTGAGTCTACCCCAGGGCCATAATGCGATCGGAAGGATTATGTCAATGAAAAATTCCAATGACTCCATCTGGAATCGAGCCAACGACGTTCCGATTTGTAGCACAGCGCCTTAACCACTGTGCTACCGCGGTCCCCATACGGCAGATTAGGCAGAAATAAAATTAAATTAGTACCTAAATAGTCACTGGTGCTAGCCTTATATTTCACCCACACCATTACATCCTGACGCTAAAACAGGAAAAATGATTCTTCGGCGACAGACTGTGGAGCCAAGGTGTCTGATACTGAATATGCAGGCTTTTCCACTTGTAGTCATGGCAGTCACACAATTATTGGCAGGTTAAATAGGCGACAGATTTGTACTAAAAATTGCTGATAAATTTAAAACCTTGTAACGGAGTCAAATATCACACCACCCTGTCGTAAGGAGCCCTACTTTACAAGCAACGGGCTAAGAAGTGTATTGAGCTTCGTGGGGAGTATGTTGAATAAATCCCGAGTATGGTCGCTATACCTTGTTTCCTTCCTGGTCGGGCTAAGGACTTATCAGCATCCCCTCGTACCAGAGCACTTCGTTGCTAAGCCCTGTTGGTGTTCATTTTAAGTACCTTTGTGATCTCATGATAAGGCTGTTATTTTCGCTTGAAGCCTCTATGATAAATGAAGTCCGCTGCTTAAACAATTTGAATTTTGACCCATTACGTTTTAGTGCTGTTATCAGTTTGACGTCATAGGTGTTTGTTGTTTTGTAAGTAACGGTCTTATCGCAAACCGATTTAAGGCAAGACTATGATAGATTAATTTCTTCGTCATTCGCAAGCTCAGTTCTGTGTTTGTTTATGTAAATAAAGCATTGGACGCTAGTACTCGCAAGCAGCTTGCTTAATTCACGTTAATTTCATGTAGATGTGTAGCTGCACTTTATTATAAGCACCGAAAAGGAAGGTGGACGAAGGGCATGGAGAAAAATCTTGTACTGATTCAGGGCCTCTAACTACAGAGATCGTTGTCCTGAAATTGAAGGTTTCATGTTTTGTTGACCGTGCATCGTGATATATCCGTACAATAAGAACCAACAGAATGCACTATTCACTTTCAATTTATTTCAATAATTAACCTATACATGTTTCGAGCAGGCTTACTGTTCATCACCAGGAGTCACCGACCCAAAATAAATGCATGACATATACCAACTGCTGTACAGGGTTATTCGAAATGATTGTCGGGGCTTTAACAACTAGTCATACACAATATTCTTGAGATAGGAGTATATGTGTTTTTTTATTTACTAGAACAACGCTCAAAGGTTTCGTTACACACCTTACAGGTGCTCTATATGTGCACCCTTTGTGATTCTACAAACATCAACACGATAATCGAGTTATTTCCAAACTGTTTGTAGCATGTCAGCGGTGATTATCGTGTTGATGTTTGTAGAATCACATATAATGCACATATAGAGTACCTGTAAGGTATGTAACAAAAACTTGGAGTGTTGTTCTATTAAATAAAAAAAACATATACTCCTATCTCAAGAATATTGTGTATGACAAGTTGTTAAAACCCCGATAATCATTTTGAATAACACTGTGTATACACAGTAGTACCTCCTGATGATGAGCAGTAAACCTGTTCGAAATATGTAGAGGTTAATTATTGAAATAAATTGGAAGTAAATGATGTATCCTGTTGGTTCTTATTGTAAAAACTTGGAAGATGTGTATCCTTTTATATACTGACTGTCATGGCTACTTTCGCCGCTAAAATCGATACTTGATATCTTGTGTGACTGGACTGCGTCAGATTCTTCTTCCTGCAATTTTGTGGATTACATTCAGACTGGCTAATACGATGCGAGTTTTATTTTTGAGATACTGAAACTTTTTATACTGATTTTGAGGCGATTTCGCAAAATCTGCGAAAAGTGACTAGTGACTGCTAACTTTGTCAGGTGTTATCTGTCTGTCCGTCTGTCCGTCCGCATGGAAAATCTCGTCTCTCACTGGACGGTTTGTCATGGAATTTGATATTGGAGGATTTTTAGAAACTCTGTCAAGAAACGTCAAGCTTCATTAGCATTTGACAAGAATAACCGGCACTTCATGTGAAGCCCTGTGTACATTTATGATGATATTTCACTAAATACCCCTCAGAATGACAGATGTTTCAGAGGGACGTTTTAGAGCAAATAAAAGGGCACATATTTTGTTCAACAACTTTCTTTCGAAAATCTTGTCATTTGTGAGGTAATGTGGAAGAAAATCAGACAGGCCAGAGACGACAATATGGCGCATGCTCATTGCATAATAGATAATTGAAGCTATAGACACACACTCAGAATATATAATACTTAATTATCCTCGACGGCAACAATGTTTGCGTAAAGGCACTTCAATATTACGTTTATATTACATCGTTTTTTCCTCTTATAACCTAAATAGAGACTGTTCACTTCTCGGTACGAACAGGATCATTCAGTAAAACAGTTTTCGTCGCGTCCTTACAGTGTTATATGAAGCTGCTGGTAAATGAAAATGTGTAGCTTGGAATGACTGAATGATAATGAAGGGAAGAGAATGATAAAGGTAGTGGCCGTTGATAGTACGGAATATTTGCATGGAGAAACTCCGGAAGCCGCGAAATGAATGAGAAGAGTCAGTGCCCTTGCCGATAATCGAATTTGGCTCTTCCTGAACACATCACATGTGTTAACGCCGTAGCCAAATTTCTCGATATGAATACGTGGAAGTACAGCTCCCTCTCCCACGTACATCTTCGTGGTGTTGCGCTTAATGAGGCACACGGATAACTTCACTTTATCTTTGTATGTGTGTTGTATATATATAGTTTATTTAATACTCCTCAGTGTTTATATCTCGTCAGTCCGGGAACTTCCGAGCACAGCAACTATTATCCCCAGCACGATGTTTCTGCTGGTTACTGCTGTACAAGAATATGAAGATTAATGTGTTGCAGGGCTGCCTACATTGTCTACGTTATCTCCTCCCAAATGCACCTTCGTGCTTTCTCACTTCCACGATTTGCCTTTACAATATTCATGTGCTCAGGGAATGCACAGCACTCGCAATGCGCCATCGGAAGGTTACGTGCATTGTCCTTCCCCAAATGATTGGAAATTTTGAACTCTTTAAAGCACATGCATTTGACACAGTGTTATAAAAAGAATTTTTGTAGTAAAACCAACTAGACTTACCAAAGTATCAAATTTATTTTGTTTGGAAATGACACTCTACATGTTTCGGTCTTTCCGTCCATCACCAGGAATTCAAGACTGTACGTACAGCAATAGGCATTTGTCAAACATATACTGTTGTCTGTTTGCTAGCGAGTAGGAGATGGAGTTCCATCTCGTACCCGCTAGCAAGCAGACAGCAGTATCTGTTTGACAAATGCCTGTTGCTGTATGCACAGTCTTGAACTCCTAATGATGGACGGAAAGACCGTCCGAAACATGTAGAGTGTCATTCCAAAAACAAAATAAATTACATTGGTGCATCTAGTTGGTTTTACTATAGAAATAATATTACGATATTATAATATTATTAATATATTATAATATTATGAACGGCAAATTTTATAAAAAGAAGTGCACTCTGTAGGGAATGTGAAGTGCACGGAACATTGTTAAATACTTTGCACGACGCATCTAATTTTACTTGAATTTAGTGGGAGTTCGTGTCTCTAACTGTGATTGTTTTGTTTCAAAATTAAGATTTAACCCTGCCCCTGTCTTCTCGTTCTCAGAAAGTAAGTACCGTTTCTCTGTAAAAAGAAAATCGAGTAATCTTTCGTATAAAATTTAATTGTTACCAGATACTACATTCTTCAAACTATTTTTCCACATATTCGCCGCCATTATTGAGTCACTTATCGTAGCGGGGCACAAGTTTTTGTATACCCTCCTCATAGAATGCGGCCACCTGCGACCCAAATGACTACTGATATTATCATAGAGTAGAGTCCTTGAAATCTGAGGAAAGTGCAGAGACAGAGCAGAAATTGTGAAACGTCTGTCGTCACGCACTCTTCCGTTGACCTTACGCACCAAATCATCATTCACCAAAGATGGACGCCCACTTCGCGCCTCATCTTGCACGTTCTCTCGTCCTTCATTGAACACCCGAACCCATTTCCTAACCACGCCATCACTCATCGCATTGTCACCATACACTTGACAGATCTGGTGATGAATCTCACTTGGTAGCACATTCCTAGCGTACAAAAAACGAATTACAGACCGTATTTCACAGTCGGCGGCCCCTTCAATTGTCTTAAACATGTTTAACGCACAGGAACAAACATAAACATAACACGAGTTTGACGAAATGGCGTCTGTGCCTTCTCAATTGATAGAGGAAGTCACTGCACATGGGCAAAGTGACAGTCTCGAGGATGCGCGAGAGATATGCGCAGACGGTACTTACTTTCCGAATAGCCTACGTTCATTCCCTTGATAACGCTACGCGCTAATATAACGTAGGGAACTTTGGTAAAATTGGACGTCAAGGAATAATCTTATGTGCGACAAGATCCAGGACTCAACAAAAACTGAACAAAACTTTAAGGATTAAACAGCTAATACTTACCTAAGTTAACATAAGAGTAAATGGTAACAATCCAAGATTCCAAAGAGTCGTCTCCCAACCTGTGCACCGGACGGCCACCTACAGAGTGTGATGATACCAGATGCTGTATAATACAATTTTGACCTCCTGATGATGAGCACAAAAGTGCTCGAAACATGCTAGAGGAATATAATAAACTTATTATAAAACAAGAATTTGTGCATTAAGTTGGTCAGTTACTAAGATTGCTCTGAGATGCACGGTCAGCAAAACATATAAAAAAAACTATGTACTTCTATCTCTGTAAGACTGTACTTTTGTAGGGAGCATTCTGTACTGGTCTTTTATTTAAGCAAATCGCAACCTGCAACGAATGTCTAAGATGGGAAAGTATTTATCTAAACATCGGTTTTCTTTAAATTAACCAGCTGATAAAACTTTCAGTGATTTGGCCCATATAGAATTTTTGGATCTTAATGCTCACAGTTTGTAATTTCGTGGCTTGTTTAACGACCTTGTGAGTAGTCAGAACTTGTCGAATGATTGAATGTTAGTGATTAATGAGCCGATAATGATGTGGCGGGAAGCGGTCGGTCGGTACTATTTCAAGATTTTCCCGGGGGTACTGAGCTAAACCGCAAAATGCCTCATGCAAGGTAGTCTTTGCCTCCACTGAGGTTCGAAATTGTCACATCTGGAATGTCACTAACATGCGTTACCGCTTGACCAATCTCCCTTTTTATGATCTTCATTCACCCTTAGTAAGGTAAGGTAAACGTAGCCCTAGAACAGGCCATTAAAATCATATTGGTAGGAAAGGTGTACCTCTACTCTTCCCTTAACCTCGGCGTTAGTGGGAGTTCCTAGTTAACGCCACGCCCCGGCCGCTTTACCTCCGGGAATAACCCGATACCCGACTTCACCGACCAGTCTTGCTGATGCCAACGCATTTTGTTCTCTGTAAGGTACTAGCTGAAATTTTTGGGCACATTCGCGAAATTTCGAAAAGTGACTATTATCTCCTTCATGTCTGTCTGTCCATACGGCTGTTACTGAATGGAGTTTCATGGAATTTGATATTGTGAGTATTTTTCCGAAAATCTGTTGAGATAATTCAAGTTCCATTAAAATCTGAGAAGAATAACGGATATTTAACACGAAGACGGGTAACACATTTTTAATCATATCTCGCTCAATTCTTCGTACAATGAGAAATGTTTCAGGCAGAAGTTGTAGAAAAAAATAAAAATGTTATATCCAATAACTCTCCTCCCACCCCCTTGCCCGAAAATCTTAGTTTTTGTGAGATAATGTGGAAAGACATTGTACAGCCGGGCAGGCCACACAAGACAGTATAGTACGGCGCATGCTCATTTCATGCCGCATAAGTAAAGCTTCAAACACACACTCAGAATATTAAATACTTATAGCTTTACCACTGCAACGGTGGTTGCACGAACTCTTCTCAATGTTACGCTATACGTTCGTTGCTTGTTTAGCATGTAAGTTAAATTTTAGTCTCCAAATGGTTTAGTGTTATGTAATTCATTTACGTCATCACATTCAATGCGGAAGATTGTTACCAGTACTTAGTATAAAAGTCCCTTCACTCGCTGTATGATGAAGATGGGGGCAGAAATTCACTCCGAATCTGGTAACTACGTATCATATTACACTTTGTCAATCCCAAAATATTTGAAACGTAATATATAACCAAATACAGATTTTCACTTTATGTTTTGTGATAACAGACGGACAAACAAATGATTCGGCCATACATGATTGGCAGTATTGTGTGAATTTGATGAGTTCTTAACTCTGATGTTGTACATAATCTTGATTGGTTATTGCAGCTCCCAGATATTTGATCGTAATGTGTTTTGAATGACATATTAGTGATTATTTACGTTATCTAAAAGAGTAACGAAGTTTATTTATTTACGTAACTGTCTGCTATTGAAATATAGTAGACGTATATGAATGTATGCCTTTTAACGATGAAAATCAACTTTTTCCTGCACACGACAGTTCCACTTTTCTGCTATTAGCATTATTTTTCTGGCGACACTTAACCGAACGCCCTGAAAATGTGCAGTTATATAGATATGGCCTCGTCGTGTGTCTCATTTTTGAACGAATTCGATTTTTGATAATTAGGACAATTTTTATTCGCTTAGAAGCTTTGGAAAGCTGTTAAGTAGCTGGCAGCAACAGTGTTGTCAGTGTCACTGTAGAAGTGTTAAAAGTGAAAGAAACGATAAGGTAGTACATGGCGCTTCTGGGAAGAAAACCAATATCCTGGCATTTTCATGGATTGGTGAAGACAATGAAAGCACTCAGTATAGACCAGATGGTTGGTTTAGAGGTGATATTTATAGAATAGAGAGAACACTTCACTCTTAAGTGTGCCCGCTGGCTTCTAGGTAGACTGAGGAAGACAATGGAAACCCTCCAGTTGCAAGTCCCCGGTTTATATTCGACACACACACATATAGACAGAAAAAAAATGAACATTCATCCACTGACTACTTTTTATTGGATTGAATCTCCTATTTAAAATTCCGTAGCGTCTTATTTTAATGATACCGCAAAAAAATTTCTTAAATCTGCTGTTTGAAGTTCATATTTCACGGCCGTTGCACTTGGATCACTCAAGTCGATTCAGCTAGTTTTTTATTACTGAGAAAAGATTCAAATAATATTTTATTACTGAGAAAAGATGATATGATATCATATGATGTGATATGATATGATATAATATATGATATGATATATTATATATGTTAACTGCAATTGGGTTGACACCCGGTGGCAGACGTATAGTACACATTTACGAAAAAACAATACATAGAACAACACAATCGACACAAACAATACATAGAACAACACAATCGACACAAACAATACATAGAACAACACAATCGACACAAACAATACATAGAACAACACAGTCGACACCAACAATACATAGAACAACACAGTCGACACCAACAATACATAGAACAACACAGTCGGCACCAACAATACATAGAACAACACAGTCGACACCAACAATACATAGAACAACACAGTCGACACCAACAATACATAGAACAACACAGTCGACACAAACAATACATAGAA
>Ga0123354_10019682_pt1 | contig 10597 bp, 5 predicted proteins | sample TergutLab28metaG_2_FD_97872 | JGI IMG/M metagenome (GOLD analysis project Ga0123354, IMG submission 97872) | Labiotermes labralis P4 segment gut microbial communities from Petit-Saut dam, French Guiana - Lab288 P4 | ecosystem: Host-associated > Arthropoda: Insects > Digestive system > Gut ...
AGTATATACCATGTTTAAAATATTCAGTACCTATATTTGTTGAATAAATATATAAAATGCAACTTTAGAGGTTAGCGGTGCGGTACGAACACTATAGTTGACATTAGGCGTCAAAAGGTTAATGGCTTTCTATTGCAAAATGAAATACTTTAAATTGAAGAAATTGTCCAATATTCAGCCAGATTCATCCATACCGTAAGAGTTTCTCTGTGTTTTGTCGACTGAAATATGAACGAGCAGTTTGTCTACCCCTTAAGCCATACACGACGCTCGTAAATTTATCACGAGTTGCTGCAAAACGTCAGAGTTACTGTAACGAGTGAATTGGATGTATTGTACAGGACGGTACGTCATTGTAGTCAAATTATTGGAAAAGAATTTTCAGCTGAAAATGCATAAAGGAGAAGTTAACCCTAGAACAGGCAGCGAAGGCCCAAGACGGGGAGTAGATGTATAGCTTTGCTCTTTCTTTAACCTTGGTGCTAGATGGGGTGGGTGGTCAGAGCAACGCTCCGGCCGCTTTACCACTGGGAAATATACGGTACCCATTGTATAGGAATCTGGGTGGGCCACAGGGCCGGTCTGGACGGGGGGGAGAGGGAGGCGGAAAATCTCGCCCACACCGGGATTCGAACCCCGGATTGTCCAGCTAGTAGCGAGTTGCTATACCGAAAGAGCTATCTCGGTGCGTAAATTCTATATTAGGACAATGTATGTATGTTGGTATTTGAAGATAGTTATTAGTTTTGTAATTCGTACTTACTTAACACTTACTTACTTACTTACTTACTTACTTTCTTACTTACTTTTTTCTTACTTACTTTCTTACTTACTTACTTACTTAATTAATTAATTAATTAATTACTCACTCCATGGAGCACAGTCCTTCTTGAGAAGCCAACCGTTTCTTAACTAGTCAAGAAATTCCCCGCATTTTATGGAACCCGGAAGTCCATTACTGCATTCACAAGTGCCCGCAACCTGTCCCTATCCTGAGCCAGCTCGATCAAATCCATACCCCCGCATCCAACTTCCCTAATACCCATTTTAATATTATCCTCCCATATACGCCTGGCTCTCCCAAGTAGTACGATCTTCTAATTAAATGTAAAAATTCATTTCGTACCTCGCAGAAAACATACTGCATTTGCTTCATAAAGATCAATCTTCTAGATCGGAGGGAAAAATCACATATTTGGGAGAATTATAACAAACACATTGCATTCGCGGAGGGGCGTGTAAGGAGGCTCTGTTCCACCCTGTGTGAAAAGTCATGTGCGGAGGAACTCGCAAGTGAAATACATGATATATAAAGCGACCGACCTTGGACTGTGATACGTTCTGCCCTCAATTTCCTGCGGGAGCCTAGCCAAGAAACTCCCCCTCCTCTTGAAATGCATCGAAAGGTTTCCTTATCTCTGTTCTGACAATAAACTTGGCTTCCCCGAAATGGATGCTGTATTATTCGGGTCTTTGAATCTTCCGAAAACGAGACCTTGGTAGCTGGTGTGTGTGTTTTTTTTAATTTTACAAGATTTACATCAGTTGCAGTTTACGGGAAACCGCTTTTGCGTCGTAGAAAAGTAAGAAGAAGTTCTGGGAAGAATGATTCAAAGAATGGTTGAAGATAACAGACTAAGTCAATATTTAAAGTTTTGAACGATCAACATCCGTCTAAAAGTTTCACATGTAAAGGTCTTGAGTAGTCAAATTCCACGACTGGAATTTAGAACAACGAAAACTTAAAAAGGAATTTTATGTTTATGATTTTATTTTCATGGTTCCGTGCATCGCTGATCTATATAAATAATTGTCCAACGAGATGCAACACAAAGCAATATATTTATTATTCTGCAAATTCACTCTACATGTTTCGGATTTCAACTACACCCATCATCAGCAGTACACAAAACTGTAACTACTACCTCTGGTACTGTGCAGCTACCTCCCTCCAACGTGGCCAAGCTAGGCCTAGATTGGCCATGTTGGAGGGAGGTAGCTTCACAAAAAGAAATGACAACTACCATACGCTGTAGTTACAGTTTTGTGTGCTCCTGTTCATGGGTGTGGTTGACAGCCGAAACATGTAGAGTGAGCTTGCAGAATAATAAATAGATTGCTTTGTGTTGCAACTCGTTGGACAATTATTGATACATGATTGAAAAGGATATTTTACAATTGTACAGTTGCAAAGCAAACATCACCTAAAAGTTAGAACAACGCAGTCACGGACTGTAGTGTTGCCTTTACAGAGAGCACTAGAAAACGGTAATCTGTCATTACACCGGACGTTGGAATTTGAATCCGTAACAATTGGGGCTTGTGGTATCGGTTTATGGGGGCCGCCTGGAACTTTGGTAAGGGAACAGGGCTATTATGGGGGCCATCTAGAACTTTGGTCAAGGAACAGGGCTATTATGGTGGCCATCTGGAACTTTGGTCAAGGAACAGGGCTATTATGGTGGCCATCTGGAACTTTGGTCAAGGAACAGGGCTATTATGGGGGCCGTCTGGAACTTTGGTCAAGGAACAGGGCTATTGTGGGGACCATCTGGAATTTTGTTCAAGGAACAGGGCTATTATGGTGGCCACCTGGAACTTGGTCAAGGAACAGGGCTATTGTGGGGACCATCTGGAACTTTGTTCAAGGAACAGGGCTATTATGGTGGCCATCTGGAACTTTGGTCAAGGAACAGGGCTATTATGGGGACCATCTGGAACTTTGGTCAAGGAACAGGGCTATTATGGGGGCCGTCTGGAACTTTGGTCAAGGAACAGGGCTATTATGGGGGCCGTCTGGAACTTTGGTCAAGGAACAGGGCTATTATGGGGGCTGTCTGGAACTTTGTTCAAGGAACAGGGCTATTGTGGGGACCATCTGAATCTTTGGTCCAGGAACAGGGCTCCACTAACCTAGTATCAGATTATGGGGCACAGAGGTCTTATTTTAAGGCATAAGAGCTTCGGTTCCGAAAAGACACGAACCCAAATACCATTCAATTCTATTCTAGGATATGTAGTAGGATCCTCAACAGGTCCGCCACAATGAGTTCGAAGAGATCAGTCAGAAATGGGGCTTTTAGTAGAATGTCAATACCAAGGGTTCTGTACTGAAATGAAATGAAAAATGAGTGACAGAAAGAAAGTGTGTTGGATACACTCAGAGAAACGAAATGGATTTCCTTCAAGAAGCACTGAGTATTCATTTACAGATCTTTGACAGAAAAAGGATATTGGATTAGAGTCGAACCAATGCATTCATAGTTCCGTATTGATGTGCTGCAGTACGATGCTTCTTATTAACCTTTTGGCGCCGGAATAATTTTTTAAATTTTAGCACACCCTGTGTATAAAATGTGTATAATACAGGAACCAAATACGTTAGAATTATGAAACAAACTGCATTTGGAAGAGAAAAAACGGAGACTATACCATGTTAAAAATATTCAGTACCTATATTTGTTGAATAAGTACAAAAAATGCAACTTTAAAAGTTAGCGTTGCGGTACGACCACTATACTTGACATTAGGCTTCAAAAGGTTAAATTTCTAAGTAAACCCTTTCATATTGTATTAACCCTTGGAGGCAAGAAGCTGTTTTCGGTAATACAAAATTCTTTTCCTTGCCACAGTAAACACATTGCTTACGATTACAAAAGACCTGTCAGTTAATACTGTTTATGAACATTAACCCCTAATTATTACGTCAGTCACAAGAAACGCAAAAGTACACTCTGTGGAAGGAATACAGAACTTGTGAATATTAAGTCTGCTGGTAGCTGTGTTGTTATTGGCATGGTGTTTGGAAGGGCTAACACGGACACAGCTGTTATTGCAATATCGTTACAGAGTATTCTTTTTATTATTATTGTTATACCGTGCATGTTGTCGAATTACTCAATTATTACACCAACCACTGCACATATACAAAATTTATAAAATTTACACCTTAAGATATTAAAAACGCTACGACATGTTTCGGTCCTAAGACCATAATCAGGGAGCTATATATTCCTGCTAAAGTCACACTAGAAATAGTCACAGATTAATTTCGTTGTACAAGTTGGGTGTTGTGGCAGCATAGACCCAACTAAATAGAAAAAAATTTCAAAAAATGCATATTTTTCTACATTGGCCAAGGTGGTTTTTGGGTTTTGGGGATATGAGACTCATCCATCCTTACTGCGTCGCCAGCTCGCTGTGGTCTCTTCAAGATTTTAATATTCGAATACCACATACCCATAAAATTCGTAGGTCTCTTCTTTGTATCTAGTTTTACACCCACCTTGGCCAATGTAGAAAAATATGCATTTTTTGAAATTTTTTCTTTTCAGTTGGGTCTATGCTGCCACAACACCCAACTTGTACAACGAAATTAATCTGTGACTATTTCTAGTATGACTTTAGCAAGGAATATAGAGCTCCCTGATGATAGTCTTAGGACCGAAACATGCCGGAGCGTTTTTAATGTTTTAATGTGCAAATTTTATATATGTGCAGTGGTTGTTGTAATAATTGAGTAAATCGTCACAGAGTATTCTGTGGTCTCCGAAAAGAATTTAATGCGGATGTTTCAGAAATAATAACAGACCTTTTTTTTTAAAATTGCTTATCCTGTTGTTCGTTTCTGCTATAAACAAAGAAATACACAAATGAACATCGAACACAACAACTGCTTATCAAGTATCAATATAGTTAGTAAAGCTATTTGTGTGCTCCTCTTAAAATATTTCAAACCTAACCTGAAGAAGACCTCGCCAGGTTGAAACGTGTAGCTATATTGGTAGTTTGTAAAGAGTTGTTGCTTTTGACAGTCATTTATTTATTTATTTCTGTATAATATTTCAGGTTTGGCAACACGTGCATATGTTTATCTGCTGTTAAAATGTAACATGCCCTTAAAGTTAGCAATACTTATATTTGTGACTTCATTATCGCAAAGAGTCTCCATGACAGTCTACTGGTAAACAGGGTGTCGTGACTAAACATTTTGTTATTCTACTCTGTGCCTTTTGGGAAATAGCGATGGTGCTACTTCCAGTTAGGCCATTATCACTTCATTCAGTAGACTTCTGATATCCATTGTTACCATCTTAGCATCCAAGCTACCTAAAGCGAGTTACTGGCAATCGTTAGCTAACACAGAATTAATAAATAAATATAATAAGAATTTTTAGTACGACGCAAACCCCTCCCACCCCACCCCTCACCCAACCCCTGTGGGCCAAGGCTTCCTTATTATCATGGCTTCTCGATTACACTCAGACATTCACACTCGGTAACATTCCTCTGGACGAGTGATCAGCCCGACACTGAGACCTCTGCCTGACAACACACAACACACACAAGTGTCAAAACCCATGCCTCCAGTGGGATTCGAACCCACAATCCCAACAAGCAAGCGTCCTCCAGACCCACGCCTTAGACCGCGCGGCCCCTGGGACCGGCAAATAAATAAGAATACTAATATCAGATATGTAAGAAAGATTATATTTACCGTAAATATGTTAAGCAAGCATCTAATATTGTGATAGAGTGACGTCACCACCTTCCTGCCTGCATCTATACCTTCAAAACCCACCCCTACCCAATTGTGCATTCGTGGAAAGGTAGCCAATCGCAACGGTAGCTTTATTTTTACCTTTGTGGTAGAGTTGTAATGAAAAACTGAAAGTAATTTCATGAAAAGCGGACTCTAGCCGCAGCTAACGTATGCAGCCCATCGATAAAGTTAATTATGAAAACGATTTCCGTTCGTGATGATGCAGACGGCGAGTTCTGGATTTTCTGGTCACCGTAGTTGTGTCCGTGCTGAATATGCAGGGAATGGCTTCAGTTTTGTGAATGCTAATGTAGTGGCCATTGTTCGAGATATCAGGCGGATAAGGAACGATTGCAGACGGGTGGTTGAAGTCGAAACTTTTCCGTATCCTGGTTAACGTAAGGAGGTAGATCGACCCGCATATCTTGATGCAGAGTCTCATACATGACTTATAAATGACGGGCTTATCAGATATTGTATTGATATTGTATTTCCTGAAGTTTCTTGGGATGGTATTTTAGGATGAGGATCATTTCAAATCTGGACTTTGTTCGTCTTCTAGAATTCTGTTTCGGAACTTGGATGTGTTTCCATCTCCAGCTGGAGAGGTAGGAATAGGTGTCTTGCCACGCTTTTCATCTCAGGACATACATTCAAAGGGTTTTCGAAACAATGGGTGCATTTTGAATACGAAAAGATGGACGGACGTTAATATACAAATACATATAATATACAGTCTAACACAACTGTCTGTTTAACCTTTTGGCGCCGGAATTACTTTTTTTTATTTTAGCACACCCTGTATATAAAATGTGAATAATACAGGAACCAAATACTTTAGAGTTATGAAACAAACTGCATTTTGAAGAGAGAAAAACGGAGAGCATATACCATGTTTAAAATATTCAGTACCGATATTTTTTGAATAAATATATAAAATGAAACGTTTAGAGGTTAGCGGTGCGGTACGACCACTATAGTTGACATTAGGCGTCAAAAGGTTAATACAGAGTTGTGTTAGAATGTATATTGTACGTATCACTACTCATTGAACGCAACAGGAACGTCTCACCTGAAAATTATAATGGACGAAAGTCTGAAGGGTAAATGTAAAGGTGTCCCTTTTCAGGCCTGGAATGGCCCAGAGGTTTTCAGGAACTTAAGGTTCCCAGATTTCGTGACAACGACACAGGATGGTGGTAGGCTTTCAGCCGTACGCACCGACTGCCTTTATCCCCAGGAAATGCTCCTGGTGCTCTGTTAGAGGCTGAGTCGATCCCAGGGCCATATTACGATCGAAAGGATTTTATGTCAATGAAAAATTCCACTGACACCAGCTGGGATCGAACCTGCGACCTTCCGATTTGTAGCACAGCACCTTAACCACTGTGCAACCGCGGTCCCCGATCTGAAGGGTGGTAAGCCTAAATGTTCTTCATACGGTATTCGTCATTATTCAGCATTTAACCTCTTAACCAGTACCGCCAACGTCACTGACGGTATGAGTCAGGTCTGTGCCTCTAGTAAATCACCACATTCTGATACAGGACATCAGGCACCTAAGTCTATGATCGATCTCCGGACCTTCTGAAATATAAACAGAATGTTGCCCAGTATACAGGTAATCCAGGATATACCGCTGCTTTATATTAGCGGTTAGTAACCGTTCTATGGAAATGTGTCTTCCTTTCAGGGTAGAAGAACGTAAGAAATCCATCCGTACCAAACCGCACGACGTCATCACCCAAGACAATCATAATCATGGCATCACTTTCGGAACCTCAAATCTCTCATGTGTGTTAAACTTTAGACGCCTAACGTCAACTATAGTTGACGTACCGCACAGCTAACCTGCAAAGTTTCATTTTATATATTTATTCAACAAATATATTTACCGAATATATTAAACATGGTGTATACTCTCCGTTTTTTTCTCTTCAAAATGCAGTTTGTATCATAAGTCTAACGTATTTGGTTCCTGTATTATTCACATTTCATATACAGGATGTGCTAAAATTAAAAAAATAATTCCGGCGCCAAAAGTTTGATCACTCTAGTACCAAGCGGCCACGTGAACAAGGTTGTGACGCAAAGATCATTTTCTCACTATGATGGTTCTTTGTCGCTATCAGAGGAGCACAAAAGAGTTTTCAGTTCGGTTTTATTTTCCTCCAGTCGTGATTGAAATGCCCTTAGAAGTGAGAGTCGTCTCCCTTATTTCCATTTCAGACCGTTCTGAAAATAATTTGGGATATATTGCTTGTGTAATGCATACGTAAAACGCCTTTGCTTAAGAAGAACTCTAATATTCTTAGAGAATGAAATGTCATAACGAAGGAAACCTTCAAGGCAAATCTTATAACCTACCTAATACTATCTGTTTCGCTGTTTGTATGAGCAGAGTGCAAAAATCGAATATTTCAATAGGCTTTGAAGTTAGCGTTTGATGATAGACTTAGCGTTTACGTTTCACCGATTCTTTTACATGTGAAATCTGGGGATGCCTTAATATCGGATAGGAGACTGTCTGCGTTTAGATAAGTATGGAGTTTTTTCGGAGAGTCAGCTTGTGCCGTGGAAAAGGAACCGACGCGGGAGTTCAGCGCTGGGAAAATTCAGAATAAAACCAGGTCAAAATACCTTTTTCAGTAGGGAGTGTACGGATGAATAACCACGGACAGTATGATAATTGGTCTTAAGTATTTGTGCTGTCCTCGACATGACACTAAGTTCAGTATTATCCAGATATTTTGTGTGTGGCTGCGTTGATATTGACCATTTGGTTGACCCAATTGTTGATGGGAGGATAATATTAAAACGGATCTTCAGGAAGTGGGATGTGGGGGCATGGACTGGATTGATCTGGAACAGGATAGGGACAGGTGGTGGGAACTTGTGAAAGCGGTAATTGAACTTCGCGTTCCGTAATATGGGGGTTAGGGCTTGACTAGCTGAAAACTGTTTAGCTTCTCAAGAAGGACTCTGCTACATGGAGTGAGTAAGTAAATTTGCGTTGACATACCGAAGCAAATGTGCCTCGCAGGGCACACTACACGATATTGAAAACATTTTAATAATTTTTATCAGTTTCGTAGCGTTCGAAATAATTATGATCAGGGCGAGAGTAGACACGATGTTAGATTTCCAGCAGAGGAGATAGATTTGTTTATTCCGTGGCACTTGACTGGATCTGGAATTCACCCATTCTCCAGCTTAGTACATACCGCAGGCTCATTCCTAGAGGTAAATCAGTTGGAATCGAACGGTGACCTTGAATTTTCAAATACTTATAGTGGCAAGGTTAAGAAAGTACACAGCTGTAGAGTCCAGTTGAAATGTGATGGCACACGATGACGCACGGGAGGGGAAGTGAAGGGGAACCTGGCGAAAGGAGTGGGTTGCCAGTACCCGTCACACTACCTCGGAACATGGTGTATCCATCATTATTAATCCTGATGCGCACACCTCGACTGCCATCGACTGAACTGACGCCCCCGCCGATTTAAATGGACTCGTCCGTTTCGCCGAAAGATGAAATATGGTTTCTGCGCGTGTGCCGTCACATTTCAAACGCAGTCTACCTCAACTTCACTACACATTTTGGTGACGTTGTTAACTAAACACAAGAACAAGGTAGGCAGCAATGAAATTGCAATAAAGCAAGAACCTAAGAGTGTAAGTTTGTAGGACGCTAAAAAAAAATGTTAAATTAATCTTTAACCAAAATTGATTAATTTTTAGAAATTTAAATTCCAAGAATTTAAAGTCCCGAAAATGACGAAATTTTTCAAAACGTACGTTTTAAGACACGGATCAGTTATTCAAAACGAAGTAATTTTTTTTTAATCCAGAACCCTCAATTTCCAGACCCAGAAATAAAAAAAATTTTTTTTCAGAATTTAATTTTTTTAAAGTCAGAGAAAATTTTATATTTTAAGCTTTTCCCGCGGTCAGTAAATGTAATATTAACTTCTGTCGGGTAATAAGCACTGCCGAGTTCGGGCAGACTGACGGCTTTATATGAGCTATGAGTCTTTTCGTCAGTTCAGACGTCATTGTCTGATGCCTTCCGCAAATTCTACCGTACGTTCCTCCATATTGACATGGCTGACTACCCGAGATGATTCAATTGCCTGTCAACTGATAACGTCCCAAGGCAATGTCTCAGATTATTATACATTTTGTGTTTTACTGGAGAATTGATGCTCAGATTCCAGCAACGATATTAATGTTCTTAATTGAAGTAATATTTCAACCTTTAAAACACTTTATTATCCAACAGATTTGCAAATATATAATTCATAGATACAATTAGAATTATTATAAAATATTTCAAAATATTTAAAATTGCTCCAAAATATTTCGGATCACAAGCGATCCATCATCAGGCAGCTTTATACAGTGATTGGCTAAAATTACAGTAATGGTTCTATCACGTCCGTTTATATGGACGTAGTCGGTGTTATGGCAGCATATTTGCCGGTGGTGATTGTGTGTACTGCACAGTCTAGAGAGACACTCTAGTCTAGAATGGCAGTGCCTTTCTAGACTGTGCAGTACACACACAGTACCTCTCTAGACTATGCAGTACAGAGAGAGTGCCGCTGTAGACTGTGCAGTACACACACAGTGCCTCTCTACACTGTGCAGTACACACACAGTGCCTCTCTAGACAGTGCAGTACACACACAGTGCCTCTCTAGACTGTGCAGTACACACACAGTGCCTCTCCAGACAGTGCAGTACACAAACAGTTCCACTCTAGACTGTGCAGTACAAACACAGTGTCCCTCTAGACTGTGCAGTATAAATACAGTGCCTCTCTAGACTGTTCAGTACACACACAGTGTCTCTGTAGACTGTGCAGTACACACACAATGTCTCTCTAGACTGTGCAGTACAAATACAGTACCTCTCTAGACTGTGCAGTATACACACAGTGTCTCTCTAGCCTGTGCAGTACAAATACGGTGCCTCTCTAGACTGTGCAGTACACACACAGTGCCTCTCTAGACTTTGCAGTACATACACAGTACCTCTCTAGACTGTGCAGTA
>Ga0123354_10019685_pt1 | contig 10596 bp, 5 predicted proteins | sample TergutLab28metaG_2_FD_97872 | JGI IMG/M metagenome (GOLD analysis project Ga0123354, IMG submission 97872) | Labiotermes labralis P4 segment gut microbial communities from Petit-Saut dam, French Guiana - Lab288 P4 | ecosystem: Host-associated > Arthropoda: Insects > Digestive system > Gut ...
GCCCCCCTCTCCTCCCCCATACGCGCCACATGCCCAGCCCATCTCATTCTTCTCGATTTTATCACCCGCACAATATTGGGTGAGGAGTACAAATCATTCAGCTCCTCGTTACGCAATCTCCTCTATTCCTCCGTTACCTCGTCCTTTTTAGGTCCAAATATTCTCCTCAACACCATATTCTCAAACACCCTCAGCTTCCTTTCCTCCCTCAATGCCAGCGACCAAGTTTCACACCCATACAAAAGGCAAAATTATAGTTCTACATATCTTAAATCTTTAAATTTTTGGATAGCAACCTAGAAGACAAAAGATTCTGCACCGAATGATAGCAAGCATTTCCTGACCTCAATCTGCTCTTAATTTCTTCCGGAATAGATTTTTGATTTGTTAAAGTTGTTCCCAAAACAATATAATAATTATAGTATAATTAAACTATGAACACTCCCTACAACACAAGACAGCCTTGCAGTTAATAGCAATTTTTTAATTTAACTTAATGTTTGCCATCCCGAAGTGTTTAACACATGTATAAATATACAATGATGTATCAAACACAACAAAACTTTATTACGTTTATTATTGTATTAAGGCAACATGTTTCGATTCTTATAGAATCATCTTCAGGCCCTTCTAAGATATAATTAGCAGCGCATTTTAAACATTGCTAAGTAAGGACCTATATCTTAGAAGGGCCTGAAGATGATTCTATAAGAATCGAAACATGTTGCCCTAATACAATAATAAACATAATAAAGTTTTGTTGTGTTTGGCTGATACATCATTGTATATTTACACAGTAATTTTTAAGATTTGTTTAGATTTTGTACTTTGTATTATATATATATATATATATACATATATATATATATTCTATAATGTAAGGAAATAGTGACTGTAAACATGAGTCCCTTACATTTTATTTCATTATATCTTCCTTTAGATGATTTTAGTATCAACGTGCCTGATGATGGCCTGAGAAATGGCCGACACATGTAGCACATACGTAAGGCGCAATTAAAATAAAACCTGTGTTGTGTTCGACGGAGTAAGCGTAGTTTATTTAGTACGTAACACCACGGGATGGCATCCATAAAGACTGAAATATTTCAACCAAAATATCGCTACAGGATTTACATTCCACTGCTGAAAACGAACTTGTTTATACCAACAGATCTGCGTCGCAAGGGAAATGCAGACTGGAAGGCAAATGGGACGTGACACGGATCAGTTACAGTGCCTGCGGTTTTACGCAACAATCACATGCGCGGTTTTTAGCGTACCACAACCATAGAGCTTCCAACACTCGACTTCCACGCGACCACAGAATAACGCATCTAGTTTCCCACTTTCACAGATGCGTGATTCTTGCAAACCAAGGCTTTACTCAGGCATCGCCAAGTCGTCTGTTGGATGTTTCCAGTTGATTTTCAAGAGAAACACGTTTTTCCCTTGAGGAACAAATAAAAACAAACAAACCCCGCGTTGTAAGCACATAGGGAAGGCGTAGATGAAGGCGGTGTGTTCTGACGTGCCTCGATATTACAATGTTGATACTAAAGTTGCAAGAATAATTAAAATCAGGAGCACGGGTTATGAGAAGCAGCGTGTAACGGTGATACTGTGCGTCAATTCTCATCGTCACACCTACCAGCTTATACAGGAGGTATAATTGAAACCCGAACCCAGAGGCACGGCAAGCTTAACGGCCTTACATTTCCGCATATGTCAAATAACTTACCACAAGTTCGAATACGTGTTGTAAATGACCTCCTTAACCTCTCAAGACACGCGTGATCTCGAAGGAACTGTAACACCGGGAATCCGTATTCTAAATAGGCTGAATAAGATTTCTTCCTTAAACAGGTTTCCGCAATGAAAAAACTCTGTATTCAACTGTACTGCACACACACAAAACAAAATTTACGTTACACATAGCTGGTTAAACTGTGCCGGGTCACAACGTCGGATGATTCAACGTAACCACACACGTGGCGATAGTACTGGCGGTGCGTCATTTAGCTGCCGTTTCATCTCGCGCGCAGTATCGGCAATTTCTACACAGGACCTTCCAATAGTACACAGTAATCTGCTCACCAGGTGTTAAAGCATATCTTTAAGTTTAAGGTCACTTCCAACATGAACCCTAACACAGGTAAGTTATGTATCATCCACATTATATCATAAGCTTGCCATATGTCAGGTTTGGTTGTGAATTTAACACCCTGTAGTATTCACAAAAGCAAACCGATACCTAAGAATGAGATATTCCCCGACGACGTTAATTTTGCCTACACAAAAAAATGGATGGATGACAGCCGATTTGATGGAAGAATGGAGGGGCAGGGGAACATTTTGGGAAAGACGCTCTGCGGCTCCACTTAACACGTAAAGAATGACAGAACATGCGCCTTTCGCGGACACTTGTCTGACGACGTGAAGGTTAAACATGAGACGAAGGATTGTCGACTTGACCATGATTCCCGGTGGCATGACCAGCCAAAATCAACCAATCGACGTTACGGTTCATAAAACCACTCGAATTTTATTTAAGGAAGCAATACGAGACTTGGTTGACATCTAACGACGTTCCAGGAACACCATCTGGCAATACAGAGTTATTCGTTAGTCCGTGAAACATTTTAAAAATCCACCTTTGTGGCAAGTTTCGATTGAGCTACCCTCGCACGTCTTTGTAGTGAGCCGGAGAGCCGTCTTGTTGAAAGATGTAATCATTACAGTCTTCATTCAACTGTGGCATCAGCCAGTTTTCTAACATGTTTCACGGACTTATGAATAACCCTGTATTAAGAACTGTTTCAAGACGCGCATAATGGCTCTCGGGCGTTCAGAGGAGAAACACTGGAACAGTCGTTCAAGAAACGACGCATCATTAACGCACTTGAGGGTACAGCGGATGATACATAATCAATCAGTTCTGACCTTCACAACCCCGACATTCAAGTCGACTTAAAGAATCCACAGATTAATTTATTCATTCAAATTTCCAGTTCTGTGATTTTTATTTTACTACGTGAAAATATATTTTCTAATTAGTACCGTCAATACACAATTGACGGTACTAATTATATATCGATGATACACAACGGGATGGCCCCCTTCAAATTTACTACATGGAAGTTCTGTTTGAATATCGACTATTCGTACTGTATAGGAAATACCGAACCGTTGCGTATTTTTCAACCCTGAAAACGTACTACTACGTCATGTATGCGTATCGTAACAGATATCGCCTTAAGAGTAATAGAATATAGGAGTAACAACAACGAAAATATCAACACTCGATGCAGGTAAAGATTTTTTTCCTCTCCCGCACTTCATTTGCTTCGTCACAACTAATGGACCAACTTATTGTTGTTGTTATTATTATCATCATCATCATCATCATCACCATCATCATTACCACCACCACCAATCTCTTCCTACCCTACTCCTTCTTCTTCATCTTCTTCTTCTCCTTCTTCTGGCAAGGCGCGTCGGCCTGTTTGCAGGCCATGCCTTCACTAATATTAATGGGCTAGCTACAGAAGTAAATATTTGTAGTACGTCAGGTATTTTTTGAAACAAGCTACGGTGCACAAATTGAGGTTTACAGATTAGCCCATTAAGATGCTAAGTTCGTATACACAACAGTAAATGGATTAGAGTTTTTAGTACACCTATTTTTTTATCATATCTCGCCCAATTCTTCTTCGAATGAGAAATGTTTTAAAAGCTTTAGAGGAAACCAAAACAAACATTTTATGTTCATTACCTTTTTTTAGAACTTGCACTTTATGAGAAAATGTGGAAAAATTCTGTACAGCCGGGCGGGCCACAGATGACAACATGGCGCATGTGCATTGCATGCTGGATACCAAAGTCTACAAACACACACTCAGAATATGTAACATTTAATGCTTTTCTACTGCAACAGTGGTTGCAAAAACGCGCCTAAATGTTACGTTATACGTACGTGACCTGTCTTGTTCATTCCTCACTGAACATCCCCGTTCGGTTAATGCATATCAATCTGCACTATACTATCGTACATAAAAACATACAGTTGCAACGTTAACACACCAATGAGACAGAAGAATGAGTGGAAATTGTATACTTTCAACGAAACTGCGTGAGAATCAACACAACACACACGACCCAACGTAAACAACTTCCGCCCATTACTGTTACGCCGTAATGTTAGGAAGGGTGGGGACTGTTGTGCCGCAAACCCGGGCCCTGAATATGATTACGTTAACTAATGGCACACAGCAGCGTTTCCCAACCTTTTTTCCAAGAACAAAGCAAATATCCCGCGATATTTCGCGGGATATTGGATTTCTCGTCATATTTCAATATTTTGTTTACTTATTTATTCAATAATTTATTTCTTCCTCGCGTAACTCTCGTTGGGAAGCACTGGTAAAGTCCCCCTTAACTGAGCACTGTCTCTAGTGCACATTTATCTGGCAATGATGTCAGCAAGTCTGCACCAGATACGTTCTCGTTTGCTCAGTGACGCAAAAGAATTGACTACATGGCTGTTGTAAAAGATCTTGGCAGCGCGGGGCATTTGGGAGACAAGTTACAGCAACAAAACATGACATTAGCGAAGCCCTGACCAGGAAATTAAACTGGCCGGCCTGTTGAACAGGCCTGTTTTGACACAGCTGAGTGAATACAACACACACAGAAGTAATTAAAATTTCTTATATTTTAGAATGGTGAAAATAAACTGAACTGTCTGAGCCAAGAAAACACAGGCGAAAATTCAGATCTGGGAGACAGCAAGTAACAGGACTTGAAATTCAGTATCCCTACGTTTCGTCTAATATTAGGAAGAATGGATCAAGAATGATTAGGTGGGTGTGGCATATAGTACGCACTGCGAAAACACGCATCTAGACAAATTGATACAAAGACACAAGTCTGAATTTCTATGCATCGACGGGAAAATGCTAATTACATGGAGTTCAGGGAAATATGATGAAGAAGGTGTCCACTGAGCTAAAATAACTCGGGCCGAGTTTCAACAATAGGCTCCTCATAACGTTGTGACACCCCAGGTTCTAAAATTACAACAAATGTATTGACCGGATAATGAATATCACATTTCAGAGTAGTTAGTGCAAGGCAAGTTCATATATCGCGGGTTCAGGCAATACCACAAATAAAAAAATTAATAAACCCCTGGCGGTGGGTTGATTGCAGATGTAAAGATTAATTCAGTTGTCAAAAAAAAATCCTACTCTTCAAAAACCCACAAATTTGTCTCCGTTGCCACGAAATATACAGCTACATCCAGCAAACAGCCAGTTCATTGCAATTCGCAATCGAACAGCTTAACTCTCCCATACTTCTTTGCTCGCCCACCTTCTTCGGCGTCGGTGCAACACAGCTGACATGCACCTTCTGGGCTCTACACCAATCACTGATTCGGGTCGCCTCTAATACAGCAAGAAATCATGTAACGAAGGTTTCCGACTTCCATTTTCAAATGACATTCAACTCACCTCTTTGTTGAGACACCAAGAGAAGCAGAATCACCATCTTCTTCTTCTTCTTCCCTCCTCTTCCTCCTCCTCTGGCGATTCGACGCGTTTTCGCGCCATGGCCTCCCCGATCTACTTCCTCTAACCACGTCTCTCCCTTTCTGTCCCCTTCCAGTTCCGTATGTGAAGCAAACTTATGGCATCCCTCCTAAAAGCATCCTTCCATCTTCCTCTTAGCTTTCCCATGGACCTTCTTCCTCCAAAACTTTCTCCCATTACTTTTGAGTGGATACGAGAATCATCCATCCGTATGTGGCCAGCCCCCTATTGACTCTTCAGGGGTAATGCCTGCCGCAAACTCGGGCATGGCAGATTACGCCTGTAAACCTGCCTCATTAAACCCGTCCCCGCCCTTCACACATCGTCCCATAACTTGGAAAATTAAATTCTAATATACAGCACTCCTGAATCTTCTTCTCTTTCTTCTTCTTATCCTCCTCCCTCTCCTCCTCTTCCTTCTCCTTCTTCTTCTCATCCTCCTTCTCCTCCTTCGTCTTCTCCTTCTCCTCCTCCCCCTCTCCTTCTCCTCCTCCTTCGTCTCCTCCGCCTTCTTTTTCTTCTTCCTCTTCTTCTTCTTCTTCTCCTTCTTCTCCTCCCTCTCCCCCTCCTCGTCCTTCTTCTCCTCCTCCTCCTCCTTCGTCTTCTCCTCCTCCTCCTTCGTCTTCTTCTCCTTCTCCTGCATCCCCTTCTCCTTCTTTCCCACGTCCTTCTCCTTTCCCTCCTCCTTCTCCTCCTCCTCCTCCTTCTCCTCCTTTTTCTTCGTATTTTCCTCTTCTTCTTCCTTCTACTTCTTCTTCTTCTTCTTCGAAACAGTAGACTCAACTCCTCTCACATCCGCGCGGTCTATGTGCAACGCAACATACGTAATTTATACATAACAGCAGACTTAAATAACAGAGAACCATGCGACAGCTGTGAAGTGGGTACACTATGAGAAACTGTGAGGTTCATTTTATGTTGTCCTCAATAACGGCTGCCCGATTGAGGGCCAGAATTTCAATAGCACAGAGTAAATATTGGCGCGTAGGAAGGCAGGAAAGAAGGAAGAAAGAGAAAAGAAAGAAAAAGAAAGGTAGAAGGAAAGACGACAAAAAAAACAAGACAGTCTAGAAAAAGCGGCAGTTTGGATTGGGTGTCACTAAAGCAAGGGCTTCCAGATGCCAACAGCGTTGTCATGTTACGTTCAGCATCTCTGCTTCATATCTGGGAGGTTGCGTTATCTATTCTGAAAACTATTAACTAAATAGACGTTCTGGATGACTGTTATCAGTTCTTCCGAACAAAAAAGGAGAGAGTTAATTACGTCTGCTGCAGTCCAAATGTTCCCAACTTTCCGATTAAACCAAGTTAAATAAATTAGAAAACTATGAGACCAGACGGTTTGTATAACGGAGGGCAAAACCTGAAGCCTGGGGGTAAACCGCCAGGCATTCTTAGAACTACGTTCTAAATCGGGGGTGTAAAACACATGGCCAGCGGACCACATGAGAATTTTACGCTTATACGCCTTACTTCTGTAACTTTCATTAACCTACATTTCGTCCTTTAAAAAAGCAGAACACGACAAGCAACGTACGCGAACGCGCTTCAGTGTTACATTACGTAAAACTAATGCGCGTTCGCGTAACTGCTGTCGCCGTGGAAAAACAAGTATAATTAAATATTATGAGTGCGTGTCCGTATTCATGCCTTAGCTATTCGGCATTCAAATCGCATTTTTTCTGTGCCGTATTTTATAGTCATCTGTGTCATGTCTGGCTCTACCATACTATTTCACGGTATCTCATAAATGGCAGGATTTTCGGAAAAAAGAAGAAGTTAATCAACGCAAAATGTGTGTTTTGATTTTCTCTAAACTTCGTCTGAAACATTTCTCACTGTAATAAGAATTCAGTGAGATCACAAATATACATACGTCTTCACGTAAGCAAATGTTATTCTTGTTAGATTTTAATAAAGCTGGACTTTTTTGTCGACATATTTTCAAACAATACTCAATTATAAGATTTCATGAAAATCAGTACAATGGGAACCGAGTTGTTCCGTACGAACAGACATGACGACGCTAACAGCCACTTTTCGCAAAGCTGCGACATGCCAAAAATGAGCTGCCTGTGTGCGCGCGCGTGTGACTGAGTGAGTGAGTGAGTGAGTGAACAAGGATCTGTGTGTGTGTGTGTGTGTGTGTCCCTCCCACTTCAACTTTTATTACTGAAACAAATCTCACGAAACTTGGTACGGACATTAAGGCATCAGAACCCTTTATAACATCGCTCTTTCAAATTTCCTACAATCAGCAACAGTATGACGGCGCACACACTACTTTCTGAAGAGGGGAGTAGGTTTTGGACGCTCTGCTCCAGAACATCTGAAGGTTACAACAAAAACACGAGTATCTGCAGGTTAAGGAGAACCCCCATACATGTAATTCTTACTTCCTTCGAGGAAAACGGAAAACTCGACTGTAGTGCTGTTGCTAGGATACGACGAACACACAAACTACTCGGCGCAGACTCATCTGCAGGGGAGCGTCAGTGATAAATAAAGCAATTTCAGAACCGTTTTCAAAAGAAAAAGAATAAATAAGCCTACATTAATGCCACATGCTGGCATTATTTTGGGCCTAATTTTAGAAGACTATTCGAAGAACAAACGAGATTCTTTAGCAGAAAAGCAAGTGTCATGAGTTCAGTGTGAACCAGTAGTGAATGTCCTTTTTGCACAACACCTAAACCCATGAAGTAGCATCTTCCTACGAGTAAAGGTAAAGGACACCTCATAACCTGCCACAGGAGAGACAGGGAAGCAGGGTAAGCATAGCTTTACTCGGCATTGAATTGGGGTACGTAATCAACGCCAAGCTCTGGCCGCTTTAACCCAGGGAAACAGCTCCCGTGTCCATCGTGGAGAAGGCTGGATGGGATCCAGGGCCAGTCTGGACGAGTATGGAGAAGAGAAAATCTCATATCTTGCCCCATGAGATTTCGAACCTCGGACCGCTACACCGACTATATTACGAGTTCTTCAAACAATGTCGTGTGTGTTTCTCCCACATTCCATTAAGTTCAGTAACTGCAGACTTTTGGTCTTGCAAATTAGAAATCCCGAAAGAAACCTGGCACACAACGGGTCTTCCCCCATTTTGTGGCGACGTTACTCCTGACGGTTGCCATTCTGTCTAAAACAGCCAGTACTGGCAACGAACCAGAATCTTGGCAGCCTGTCTCCCTGCAAGGCTGCTGGTTCCCCAAGGTCTCCTTGCACCATTAACTGAGTTTCGGTGTGTCCTTTCAACACAGAATACCAGCCGGAGTCGCAACCATCTTTGTAGCATTAAAGTGCCTCATTTTACTTCAATTTCTCGAAAAACTGCTAGTCAGTTCCGTGACTTATGCAGCACTGTAGGGTTTCCGAATTCCTACTCCACATCTAACACTAATGCTCGTGTTACAATACTAAGTTCTGTATTTATCTTCCGTAATCTGTAGTGTGTCCTCTTAGTTTATTAAGAAAAATTACAGTTATTTTTTTTTTGGGCGCGACAGCCCCCAGTGGGCTATAGCCTCCTCATTCACGAGGTTTTCTAGATCACACACAACGGCGCATCACAGTCGGTAGGACTCCTCTGGACGAGAGATCAGCCCATCGCAGAGACCTCTACCCCACAATACACAACATGCCCCCGGTGGGATTCGAACCCACAATCTCAGCAGGCGAGCGGCCGTAGACCTACGCCTTAGACAGCGCGGCCACTGGGACCGGCAATTACTGTTACTTATCTGGTGCAAAGACTGAAGGGTAGGAAAGTCTCGTTAACTTTAACGCATCGTGTTTTGAAGGGAGAGTTTCCCTCTTCATTTAATAATAATAATTATTATTACTATTTATTTATTTGAATTCATTTCTTAGAATGCTTGGGCCCACCTTCCGAACAACACTGAGCTGTCACGTTGGTAGCCCATCACCAAATACACGCTAGTCATTTCGACACAGCTCTAACCGGTCTCAGAATAAGAATATTACCCCAGCACTGTGCTACAATGTTTACCTTCACAAACTCCTCCCTTCACTGCTGGCATGTGACCATTCTGACTACAAACAGCTACGAGAACACGACTGTAGGCCAACAGCAACGATAATGCCGAAAAATCATAAAGTACTTCCACCGACACTTTTTTTTCAGAAGAGAAAAAGGAATAATTCACTTATCAATGTACTGAAAGGCTAATCACTCCATAAATACCACATTGCACAGTCGGAAACTGGTTTCTGTTTCCAGTCTTCTTGAAAGTAATGCCGTGATTTTTGTTACACATGTACCTTGAATATGTGGGCCGGGTAACTCAGTCGGTATAGCGACCGACTACGGGCTGGACGGTCCGGGATCGAATCCCGGTGGACACGAGATTTTCCGCCGGGACAGACCGGCCCTGGGGCCCACCCAGCCTCCTGTAAAATGGGTACCGGGTCTTTCCCGGGGGTAAAGTGCGGTCGAGGCGTGCTGCTGAACACCCACCCCCTTCTAGTGCCTCGGTCATGGAACAGTAGAGCTATACATCTACCCACCCTCTGGGCCACACCGCGCCAGTAAGGGGATCACTTTACCTTACCTTTTTCTGCACCTTGAATATGTATGCAGCGGGTGGGTACCTTCCTAATGTTCGTATCTGCCAAACCACATGGCGTCAAGTGCCAGAGGACCATAATCTGATACTTACTTACTTACTCCATGGTGCAGAGTGCTTCTTGAGAAGCTAACTGGTTTGCAGCTAGTCAAGAAATTCCCCGCATATTATGGAACCCGAAGGTTCATTACCGCACTCACAAGCGTCCGCCATCTGTCCCTATCCTGGGCCAACCCAATCCAGTCCACATACCCATATCCCACCTCCTGGAGATCCATCCTAATATTATCCACTCATCTACGCCTAGGTCTCCCCAGTGGACTCTTTCCCTCCAGTTTTCCCACCAAGACCCTATACGCCCCCCTCTCCTCTCCCATACGCGCCACATGCCCTGCCCATCTCATTCTTCTCGATTTTATCAC
>Ga0123354_10019686_pt1 | contig 10596 bp, 4 predicted proteins | sample TergutLab28metaG_2_FD_97872 | JGI IMG/M metagenome (GOLD analysis project Ga0123354, IMG submission 97872) | Labiotermes labralis P4 segment gut microbial communities from Petit-Saut dam, French Guiana - Lab288 P4 | ecosystem: Host-associated > Arthropoda: Insects > Digestive system > Gut ...
AAAAATTTATGGATTCACAAACAAAAATACATACACCTCCCTGTTTTAGGTTACGTCTACAGTAATTAGCACCAAGTTTGTAATTTGGGATATGGGTATTAACTAGTTAATATACTTTTAGGTGATGTTCAGTGAGGCAGATCAAATGTGGTGCTTCTGCTGGTAATGATAGTAAAATCTCATTTGGTTTCCCCTCTAGACTCCTAATATTTTGGTGGTAAATGGAAAATCGATTGCTCAAATCAACCTTATTATCAGACTGTGCGTTGCATAGTATTATATCTTTTACACTTGTTTGGGTGGGCTTGGAGGTTGTTGGGATGTCGATATCCCTTTTCACTACTGCACTGATTGATGGCGAGCTTGAGTTGCAGGGCGGGTTATCCATAAAAAATCTTCATTCATTGTTGTTGGAGTTTTCTTTATCCGGTTCGATGATCTGGGGAGTACATTGTTTTGATCTGCAGTAATGGAGAGTGGAGGTTTCCTGGCGTCGGCCTGGGTCTCTTCATATCTCGTTGAAAATAAAGTTGACTCGAATTTGGTTCCCTTGTTGACATCATTTGGTTGTTTGACCATGGCTTCTTTCTGAAGATTATTTATAAGTTCTTCTCGCCATTTCGTAATGAGAGGGGTTTGTTTTTTATGAGCTGTCAATTGTTTGACGTTTTCCCCAATTAATTTAGCCACTTTTCCCTTACCAGAGAGATTAAGGTGCATCCCATGGTGCGTAAAGTCGTCTCTATTTAAATTCGACTGTATGCTTTTCATGTTACTTATGGATTTCACTACTTTGTGTAGCTTTCTATTGAACACCACTATTTCTTTATTCACACATGAGGAGCTGAGTAGGTCATGTCTATGGGGGGCAGGCACAACCACGATATTTGTATTTCTCCTGTCTTCTGCAAAATTTCTTAAATGTGCGAGTCCAACATTGGTTTCATTTTTATTTATGTCGTTAGCTCCCCCTATCACAATCACAGTATCAATTTTCCCTAATGAACTTCTTTCACCGTTAGCTAGTTTTGTGATGTTTCCGAGTCGAGCTCCTGGCATCACTGTACCGATAACCTCAAAAGTATTGTCTAGGCTGTTCGAGATTACGGACGTGAAACCTTTGGCATGACTGTCGCCTATGATCACTATTTTCTTTTTCTTTATTGCGGGGAGGAGTTTCTTTTCCTTTAAGTTCATTATTGTGGCCACTTCACCAGTTTCATTATGACTATTGGACGCCTTCGTTGCTTCTTGTAGGTTATCTAATGGTGCATACCTGTTTACAATTACTGGAATGTGCTTGAACTGTTGCGGTATCAGCAGGTTACCGTTATCACACATGGGAGATTTCTTCTTCTTTCTCCTAGGATTGAAATTTACAAATTCTTCCATTGAGGCAAGGTTGTCATCTTGAGTGTTCATTGTGTTTGTCAAAGCTAGTAACTCTTTTTGTAGGATGTTGATGATCAGTTGAGCTGAGCCAAGTTCAGCTAGGATTTCTTTTAGTTGGCCTTCATAAACACTACATTTATTACATATATAGTCATTTATAATACCACTGTTTTCCGGTGATATGTGAGAGAAGACACAGCTCTGAACAACACTGTCCATCATCCTACAATGTTTCATTAAATGCTGCTGAACTATATTAGCTATTGCATTGCCACAGATTAACCATAATGTCTACAAAGAAATCTCATGAAGGAAACACATTCCACTTCTGTGTGTACTTTGACAGTATAGACCCCATACAGGCTAGTGAAATATAAGTCCTCCTAAAATTGGACTGATGATTTCTGTTGAAGGTGGAAGAGGGCAAAGGAGTTTAAGATGATGACAATGACCACAAACTTCACCTCGACTTCTACGACTTATTTGTTGGGTATGAATTAGACTTCACTGTTATCAGATGCATAGAAGCTTACAAGGCCTATATTACACCTTGAGTGGTCAACATTTTAAAATCATATTTTCACTGACTGAAGTGCCTGTCATGAAATGATTCCATCCTTGAATTCATTGTCGTTCTTAATGTAATTTGCTTGAATTTGGATAAAAAATAAGAAAAAGAGATTCACTTTCTTGCATGTTCTTAAGAAAGTCTAATTTTTTGGAATGATTAGAAACTATGACAGCTTAAAAAATGCAACAAGCTTGCACAAAATAAAATAGTATATGTGGATGCAATTACAGTACACCTGCATTACTTGTGATGCAAATATTTCAATAAAACATGTATACAATGAGGTATGACTTCTCACACAGTGATTTGTCTGGGTGTCACCATTTTCTGTGACTTTCTTTGGTACCCACTTCCACATGTTTGTTTAAACACACTGTATCCACACAAAGCTACGCAATGACATGTATTACACAGTACAGAAGTATAGATGATACACTTTTTTGCAATTAGCATTGTAACAAGTAAGATGAACAGTTTGGATGATTGAAATACTAGATTATAAAGATAAAACTTGGAGAAGAGTGATAAAATACTTAGTTGATATTGTATCATGACATATTTGCAAAGCCTTCAATAATAAGAACTGTTATCATATGTGATAAAAACTTTCATTTTCTCTGTTCATTTTACAAGATATGAGGTACATATATGGTGCTAAATTGTGACACAGGTTGCCCAGAGCTTTAGTATAGCTTTGTGTATCAGGCCCAACTGAGCAGAAGTTTTTCTTTCTGTTTTATCTGTCCCCAAAATGCATTAATTTTTTACTATACAGCAGAACTTCAATTAGCCAGATTAATTGGAATGGTGAGGCATCTGGTTATGCAGAAAATCAGGATAATTTGATTTTTTTAAAAAAATAGGCTATAGTGGCAGTTAGAATTTCGGTTGTTATCATGTACAGCATGTACCTGCATCTAAATCTTTTGACTACACCTGATTTGGAGTTCTAGAAGCCATATCACTGTACTGTACCTGATCTGATAACCATTAATTTCAAGGGAAGACAGTTTTGTAGCATTCTTGGCAAATTTACCTGACAGGCTAAGCTGATCTGGATAATTGGGAATTTAGATAACCAGCGTCTGGGTAGCTGGAGTTCTACAGTATTTTAAACATGGGATGATGGATGAAGTCCAAGGAGTGAATGATTCCAGATCTAATGTAACATTGTCAAAACCCTATAGAATTGTATATGAGATATGTAAATACTTTGCAGCCCAGGTTTGATAATCTGGCATGTAACAATATCAGAACATTAAGTAATTTAATGTGAAAAGAATGATTCTTAATGTAACTATCTATGTGCCATGTTTGAAACCTTCTGTGAAGTGTATTGTTTTAAATTCAGCAATGTGTTCCATGATTGTGTTGTGTCATGATGGTATCATCATATTTTCTTCCTTTTAGTGCCACCTTGAGTTTTGGAAAAAGGTATGTCATCACAGGCACTAAATCTGTTGAGCAGGGGTGTGTGGAATGACATTTATTTTGTTTTTAGCCAGAAACTCAAGCACATACAAAGCACAGCAAGCAGGTGAATTGTCATGGCAGAGAAAACAATTCACTGAATTCTAATTTTCATGTTGTAATGTTGGTTTACAGTTTGTCCTTGTGAAAAAAAATTCACAATGATGGGTATTTGTGACAGACCCAGAAGCAGGTATCACTCTTCAGTGGCAGGTTCTATACACCTGTAGCACACCATCAACACGAGCCAGACAGCTTGTATTCATCTAACAAGAAGCACAAATTAAACATAACATGAATGAAATTCTACATTCATGCAACAGTGAAGACACAACACAAATTCATACGATAAAAAGAGAAAATGTACTGAAGTCACTGTGAAAAATCCATGTGGCTCTTAAGAAGACTGTAACATATTTTCAGATAATTTTACTTATTGGCTGTATGACACAACATATCTTTTTTTTATACTCTATATATGTGGTGTGTAATTACATTACTTACTTGTAGATGGTTATATGGGTGCAATACTACACATGGTCATAACACTGACATCTCAGTCATTGGACACATTAAAGCAAATATGTGAACTATTACTGTAATGGCCCAAAAGATGGCCCAGTCAATGGACTGAAACATTTAGTCTGATGCATATGAAACTTCAGTACATTAGATAAAAAAACATGTCCATAGGAACCTTTCCAGTTTTAAGTTCTTAAAATTTAGATTCTCTGATTAGTTTGCATACCTCTGAACTTAATAATCATTTTTATGTCCTGTATATATTCATCCCTATAGCTTATCTGCAATTTTGTTACTGATTTGTTATTAGTAACAAAATTCGAAGTAATTCTGCTGGCTATCCACTGCAATTTTGAATGGATCTTTATTACTGAAAATACTGTATGTTCTTCATTGAATCCTGGGTAACTCTGCCTCTGTATCTACTAACCTAGACTCACTTTGTCAGAGGTTTTGACATATTTTTCTAAGCCCTGTTGATATCATTATGCTCATTACATTTTCCAAATGCCGTATAGGTTTTCAGATAATTACAACTAGAGAAGAGTAGGACTGATTTTGATAAAATTTATATTAAGGTCCTTGCAAAGATTTTGTGGTCAAATCTGTGAATGACCTATTATCAACTTCTAATCATCAGGCAAATTTCCTTGAGTCAGTATGGAATACCTTCACTAAAAGATGAAAGGTCCTCTGATTTTCATCAATGTTGATTCACAATAAACTTACATTAACACCTGATAAAACAAATTTCACAAAATTTTGCACTAACAACAGAACCTGTGTTGATCTAAGTATAAGGTACAATAAAAGAAACTTAAGAACTAGGAATGACCTATTAGTCTGTCAGTTGGAGGAAATGTATTGTATACACACAGCGGGGTGTAAAAATAGCACATCTTTTCATACAGATGTCATGAGTGCAATGACGGAGAAAATAACCAGAAGTCTGATAAGAGGTATTTAATATTTATCACAACAGCTACAGTTCTGAAACAGCAGGGCAGGAAAAGTCTGTTGTGACAATTTTAAAATATGAGAATTTGATCTTAGAGGTTTTGATTCTTACTGTTGTTAAAACACTGCAACCACAAGATCACATTGTGATGTGTGTTGTCAAGCATCTGTACATTTTATCCCGTGTTCCTCAACTAACCAGTCAATTCTGACAATTATGCCAGTTTCCTTAAGTAAAATTCTGTCCCTTTCCTGGTAGGATGTTGCTTGCAATGATGCAGTTTGGTTGCAACTGAATGGCACCATCCCTCACACCAAAAATGCCATATTTCTCTGTTTTCATGATGACTTAAGGTGAGTCCTGTTGAACCAAATGACTGCAGTCCTTTGAGTAGAGTTATCATGGCCATTGATTTCACTTACCTAAACCCCAGTGGCTATTTTTGGGGGTTTTTTCATAGAAAATTGCACACAATCCAAGAACTTAAATTCATAATGTGATTATTTCACCAGACATTCTCACTAAGTTTCATGAAACTTGCTTTTTATTTGCACAAAGTTCACAAGTTTCAGGGATATCAAACTGAACACATTGTGGTTTGAGAAACCATTTTTTTAAATGTAGGAGGTTTGTGGAAGTTTTATACTATAATGTTGACTAATAATGATGTTACACCAATCTTAAAGTGTCACCAACAGTACAAATAACCACTCTGTACTTTGTAATTGTCCACAGAGAAATACACCTAACTCCATCTGTGCCAACCTTTCTCACCTCCACCACCCTACCCCACCCCATTACCACCACCATAAGCATTCGGCCATTACCATCACAAGGATTAAAACTGCCCTTTTCCATTTTTCTGGTACCTTCACTACCACTACCACCACCACCACCACTACCACTATCACTATTACCATTGCTGCCACTACTACCACCACCACCACCACCACCAGCACTAACACTACCACCACTGCTGCCATCATCACACCACTATGCCACTCTGAGGCAACACACTTGCTCAGACTCCATTTTTCTTAGTGCTTTTTACTCGCAGATGGATATTGCTATTGTACCTGTCCTAGGTTTGATCAGATTTGTTAAATTACCTGTTCATTCGCATGAAAAGGATTCATGCCTTCAAAACTTTAATTAAATGAAACAAATTGTTCTGTAAGTGGTCAGTACATACATGTAAGTCTATAAAAATAACAGCAAAACTCTCACACAGTTTGCATAGTTTAAGCTTAATCCAGGACTGTACCAGTAAAAGTATAATATGATATAAGATAAGTTCACTATTATTTGATTTTCAATGAAAATGCAAATTAATTTTTAATGTACATGTTTATTAATCCCTTTCTTTGGACCCTATACAATTTATAACTATCATAATGACATACCTCTTTGGGTAATTACAATATTGTTTGAAATGCATCACCTGACCGAAAGGAGTTTTTCTTTTCTTTAGTTTTATTTTAATGGGTGGGGGCAAGTTGGTAACACATCACATTTGACTAGTATCAAATAAGTTCTCTTTCTTTTTAAATGATATCTTATATTGGAAATGCTATGCAGTATGAACATACACACACATACAAATATGATAAGATTGCATGATTATTTGCATCGAAAATTTTTACATTCCAACATTCCTAACAGTAACAAGCATGGCTGTTTTTATCATTTCCTTCTAAACCATTAACCTGAGTTTTTTTCCACAGAATGCACATTACACTGACAGCCAACAGATGCCCAACTTCTTCAGAAACAATACGTCAAATACAAAGAAATTATGATATGTACAAGAGTAAATTAGTTTTCACATTACTACTCTGTAAGTGGAATGTATCTGAAATTAATTTACGTATCACAGCAAACAGCAACTCTTCCTACATTCTGGTAGGCAGGAAGTAATTCATCATGATGCATCATGCACTGACTTGAGACTAATACTGTTCAATGTCTGATTGTCAGTAAAGAATGTTGGTGCAAGTGCTGATATATCATTACTGTGCACAGGAAATCTAATTTCCTTTGTTATACTGAATACATGGAAAATGGGTAATCCAGTTTCATCACACATAATGCAACATGAGATCTAAATAAAGAGTAAAATAAAATATGTTAATGTGCAATACACATACGAAGTGGGCTATATTATATAAGTATATAACTTATGCTTTTCTTTGTGATGACTGTAACTCGTACACAAATCTACACAAGTTCATGTGACATTTGGTACATGTAATTTACAATTTCACATGCAGTTTCCAAATTATAAAGAAGATATACATTTGCAAGGCTGCTGAAGTTCCAAATATGTTGTACTTGTCAAGCAGCTGCATAATGTACTCAGTTTGGGAAAGAGTTTTTCATCTTCACAGACTGAACATAGTAATTCTTCTAGTTGTACCATGCTAAGATGAAACTACAGAACCAGGTTAGAACAATTCAGCAATGAAAATCTAAAAGAATTCCTATTTGTGTGCTTCTCAGAGTCACTGACAACACATTAAGCTAACTTACACAGCTCCTGCAGATTTTCTTACTGCTTATGCCTCATAAATTATGTTTAATGTTGTGCATACAAAAATGAAATGCAAAAGAAACTTGGAAGCATATTTCAATGACTGCTCCTCATACTCTGTGGTCAAAGTTGAAACATAACAGCTTCAAAATTATGAAAATGTTAACAAATGCTGAATAAGGTTTGTAGTTTGTAAGCTTAAGGATGCATTCGCAGAATACAACCAACAAGATGCAATGTTTCACAATTTATGTATTTCTGTAGACGCTCTGCATGTTTCAGACGGTTTTTTCGTCCATCATCAGGAGCTCAAAACGGTACATACAGCGTCAGGTATTTGTCACACTAATACATGACGCTGTATGTGGTTTTGAGCTCCTGATGATGGATGGAAAAACCGTCTGAAACACGCAGAGTGTCTTACAGAAATAAATAAATAGTGAAGCGTTGCATCTTGTTGGTTGTATTCTCCGAATATATTAGCGATACACAGACCTATGAATGTTAAACTTAAGGATGCAATTATGGGGTATTTATTTATAACATGCATGTCCCACAAGAATCGTTTAGTTGACTTCATATATCATTAACAGAACAAATTCTGCAATTCAAGTTGATATAAGTATTACTAATATTCTATAATAAAGACTAAGCAAGCTGATGTAAATGGAATTACTTGTAACTTGAATTCTGGAGGTGTCTGGTTTGAATATCAGATGGAGCACTGACAATCCTGAAAAGACTTTTGTGGTTTTCCTCACGCCTGGGATAGATCCTTCCATTAGGCTACAACTATTTCCTTACATACCCTTGCAAATTCATTGCACACAGTCACCCAGCCATCTGATATCAAAGTATCTGGCAGCATAACTGAATAAACAATGAATTCAAACATATGAGAAAAGAGTAAACCGGAATCTGAAATGAATATCACAGTATGCTTTTATTTGGTTCTTTGTCTGACCAGACTATCACAATACTTTCAAAGTGCTATAAACGTGGGATTTTAAGGAATGGAGTAACACAAATACACATACGTGATATACTTTTAGGAATAACAAAAAAATGGCCCTAACAATGAAATGTAGTTTATTATGGAAATATATTTTTCATGCATTAAAATATCAAACTCTGCCTACTAATCAGTGCCAACTGTCATAAGTGAAACAAGAAAAGCAAAGGAACATGAAAGAATAATTGAAAGCAAAGAACAAGGAGGGGGGGGGACCAGTGTTTTTTTTTTTTTCTTGTTGCATGATTTACTAATTACTTTTGACAAACATCTCAATCACACCATTATTTCTTTACTGTTGTGATCTTCCTGTATTTTCTATGTACACTTTGCTCCTGACAGCTGGGGTAGCTCAGTCACAGCAGTAACTGGTTATGGGCTAGGACAGTCACTATAATGACTAGATACAAATTGGAAGATCACAGTTCAATTCTCAGCAGTGAAAAATATTTTTCTTTTTGTCAACACATCCAATTTAGCTCTGAGACCAACCTACTTGCCTATCCAATGGGTACTTGGGGCTTTCTTCTACAGGTGAAGTGGCCAGGACATGATGCTAATCAGGGACCTGAAGTTAAAGATGTGCACAACTCTACCCCCAATGCCCTTTGTATGTCCTGATGGTATGACGCTTAACACAAATAACTTCTATCCTGCAACCACTACGGACAGAGGAGTATGCACTCTTATGTAACAATACAGTAAGGCTATTGAAGAATAATTCTATAAACTAGTGCACAAGATATATGGGTATCCCTGTGATACATATAAAATAATTTTTGCAAGGAATGAATTTTATTTACCACAGAAGTTTCAACCAAGTTTAGGGACTCCTCAGTTCTCTCCCCCTTTTATTCGATTTACAATTTTTTACTCCATCTGATTTGGGTTTTTATTACAAACTTTGCAATTACAAACCTAACAGTCTGCCTTAAAGAGTCTGTGTTTGCTTGATTCCTATTTTATTTTATAGAAAAGTGTCATAATCAAAATTAAATACTCACCGACAATAATTTTTTGAAATCTGAAGGAGTCAAAACTAATGAGCAACAGATGCATAGCAGCTTCAATGTCTTACACATTAATTTTGATATATATAATTTCTAATACATAGTTAAAATGCAACACTTTAGAAACAATACTGCATGAGCATGATATTCCATTTACCATTGCTTAGTGCATGACAGACATCTCTATTTATAGTTCTTCATTACTATCCTGTCTGTATAGCAATAATGGTGAAACATTTATACATCTCAAATTACTTATTTCAGAAATAAAAACAAACACATTAAAGAGACTCTCTTATATGTTTCGCAATGAGAACAGAACTTTAAATGAAAATTACCAGTTATTAAATATAGTAGTAATGTGACTTGAAACTGTGATGATGTATTAAAGGATGGTTAGGGCATATGTTGTTCCAGTCAGTGGTTAACCATGTTTATAAGTATCTGACACATATAGATTCTTGTCAGCCTTGATTTCGCTTTTGTAGATGTTATCCATTACTGGAAAATATGCTGGATGCAATTCTAAGTACTATGAAAAGAAAATAAAATAACGCTGAAATGGAACAACGTCCATGCGGTAGTTTCCACATTATAGACTGACACTAATTTGATAAAAGGAAATTATATAGAAATGGTTTAAAACAGTAAACATTTTCACTGTGAATGCAGAACTTAGTGGATTCTGGTATACACTCACTGTCAAACAGATACTTAGTTAAAAAGAAGCTTTGATCATATGCTGTTAATTGTGTTTGTAATAGTAGGCAATTATTTTTTTTTCACAGTACAAAGAGTGACTTGCATTATCCAGCCTTTTTACAGCAAGGTGATGCCCCCAAACCTTACCTTGTATGTGCTTAAATTATGATATTTCTTGAAACATTTCAACTTTATGTTATTTTCCTTAGCTTTAAAACATCAAGGCTATTAATAAGCAGCTCTTGAAACCACGTTAGAGGACAGACAAATTCTTATTCCTCTATTTCTTTCGAAAAGGAGACAAGTATCATATATTTTTGCTTCTGTTTCAAACAAAATATTGCAATAATTATTTTCACAGTCATACTCATACATAATACATACACACACACAAAAACACACACACACACACACACACACACACACACA
>Ga0123354_10019687_pt1 | contig 10596 bp, 6 predicted proteins | sample TergutLab28metaG_2_FD_97872 | JGI IMG/M metagenome (GOLD analysis project Ga0123354, IMG submission 97872) | Labiotermes labralis P4 segment gut microbial communities from Petit-Saut dam, French Guiana - Lab288 P4 | ecosystem: Host-associated > Arthropoda: Insects > Digestive system > Gut ...
ACAAAACCTTTCCCTGGCAGGGACCCAAAAATTTTTTTTTAAATAAGGGGTTCCTAAAAAAAGTTTTAGAATCACCCCCACAAAAAAACAAATTTCCAAAATGGAAATCGCCCCCCCCCCCCCCATCTTCTGCGCTTCATTTTTTATTCTTCTTGGAATAGCATTCTTGCAGTATCCTACCGGTTTACGCGTAGTTGTGATTTCGTAAGGGTATTTTTATTTCCGGAAGGATAAACGGCCGCAATGATGTCGGTGTGATTAGCGTAGGTGCCGCAAACTGTAGCACGCGGCTCATCTTCACTGTCGCGTTTGGATATCACTGGGCCGGTGACTTTGCTTCAGATTATGCTTGGTTAGGGGTACACGTTTTAAGCGTCCTTTACCGTAGAAATATGTGGAGACCATGTCCTTCCGTCTTTGACTAAGTGTCAGCTAAACTGTTCGTCACATTTGAGCTGATTCTTGAAGAAAATGTGTTCGGCAAACGGGGAGTTCCTTGATTATCGGCTCAGTGACAGCCGCACTTTACTTGAGGGCTTAAAGAAACTTCTGCCTCCACCGTCCATATTTTTAGACCGATTTGGACGAAGTTACGTATAGGTCTACAAGATCTCCATGTAATGGCGTAGAGAAATTGTGAATCTCGTGAAACATGAATGCTGCAAGAGCCGTACTTTAATTAGGGGAGTAAATGAATTCTTGTTTGTGCTTTCCACATTCATTGGTCGATCTTGGTAAGTGTGGTGTAAGAGGTCTACACGTAATGCTGTTTTGAGTTTCGTGGAAGTCGGGCGAAGGGAAGTCCGTACTTCTCTTACACTCTTAAATGAGATCTTAATTGCGCGTGTACCGTGAAACCATGTGACATTTTGTGAGAGTGAAGAACGCCTTGATAGACTCTATGTGCGGCGTCTGTGCTGTCTTGTTTAATGTAGTGCTGAGGCCATACTAGGGACCTGCTATTGAAAATGCAGGCAGGCTTTCGGATACACGCTGTGCAGTATTGTGATGATACTAATACCGTCGTAAACCGTAAATAAATAAATAGATAATTGCGGGCAGTCAATTGAGACAGGCGTAGTGGCGCAAAAGTACAAATCACTCGTGACACTTGTCAGAGCATTCCATGATTGTTAACGGTTCGTGTTTTTGAAAGTCTTTAGCTGTCATTATGGATCCCAGTGTCTTGCTTCCCCTACTGCTATTAACTGTCGGAGGGCCGGGATAGCTCAGTCGGTATAGCCACTCGCTGTGGGCTGGGCGGTCCGGGCATCGAATCCCGGTGGGGGCGAGATTTCCCGCACCCGTCCAGACCGGCTGTGGGGCCCAGCCAGCCTCTTATACAATGGGTACCGGGTCTTTCCCGGGGGTAAATCGGCCGGGGCATGGCGTTGACCACCCGTCCCCATCTAGCGCCGAGGTTAAAGAAGGAGCTATACCTCTACTCCCCCACTGGGCCCTCGTTGCCTGTTATAGGGTGAACTTTACCTTTACTCTTAGCTTTTGTGCCTTCTTTCTCCCGCCTGAGGCCAGGGGTCTACGTCAGGTTCTTTACTCACGAGAATGTAGTGTGCTTGCATAGCGTGGTTAGAGGCACTCAAAGCTCGCTGCAGACAGTGGGTGGGAAACATACAGATCCTGTAAAAACATGGTACTGTTATCACAGCATGACCTTGCCACTGTTCGTTTCTAACAAGCTTAAAGTCAAATTTACGCACAATTCTAACAACAGCACTCACACAACGCCATTGCACTTCAGACACGTTTATTATTAACTGGTCACAAGTAAAGGACGGACGGCTGGCTCTCCCCAGCGCGAACCAGTGCTAAGGTCAACAGCAAACTCCGCACTCATTCTCTGTGGTTGTAATAGAACAGTGTGCCTGTCGGACGGGGTAGTGAAAGCAAACAGAACTGATTTACGACTTACCTGCCGTGTAAACAAGTTCAGTAAAGAACTTCAATTACGCTGACTTTTCGTTTCTGCATCAGGTCTCGCGAGTTAATCGGTAATAACGTACCTTAATTATAGTTTCGTTTTTATGAAATCCTTTAGTACAAACATGCTGTATCTGAACATTGTTATACATAACATGAAGTTCGGAAATTTTAACACAGCGCAGTACGGAGGAATGTTTAATTGAAATTTGTATGTTTATTATGTTAGAATTTGGAGCTGTTTACCTTGATTAGGGTATATCGTGTTATCCGTGAATGCGTGCTTACGAAAACATAGGGGAATAATCCTTTGAAGACTGAAGTTCATCTGAACCTACAGACATATGATGTCCAGTCTCAACGGCACTCAGCACACAGCTCTTCTCCACTACAAGGGCAGTTAATGCTGTTAGGGAAATATTAATTTTGGACTGCTGGAATCGTACGAAGTATGAATGCGCTGTGTGGGCAGAGTACGCAGTTGATGCTGCGTGTAGTAATCACTGGACTTCTTATCGTTAAAATGACTGTGTGATGGTAATGATGAATTAGGGAGTATATTTAAAATAATCGATTTCTGTAATATACCCAAAGGTTCTTTGGTAGGGTATGTGATCGCCTTTCTTGCGACTCGCTAAGTAGTGAACAGGTGTTCCGCAGAAACTTTCGATCCAATAAGTCCCGCCAGTTTTGGAGTGTGTGTGTATACGGGAGGTACTTTGCCATGCTGGAATAGCATGTCTTTCCTCCAAAACCGGCGCGAAGAATTCTCCCACAATATGTAGACACAATAAACCAGTCAGTGCTTTAGACGAACGGAAATAAAAGGATAATCTGGGTAGAGCACGAAGTACGTTGAACTCTTCCTTGTCAGCAGCACGTGGCGTGTTGCTTCTCCAGATTCTGATGTTATGTCGGATAACATGCTTCTACATATGCGACGTGGTAGCGTTTCGACACAGTTTTGGCTGTAAGAAGTTTGTATTCCGGTCTTTAGGTTTTCTGAGAACATCGCAGCAAAATGTGTAGCGAACTGCGATGTCTTTCTGGGGCTGTTAATGTTACAAGAGTTGGTCTCTGTAACTTCTAAATCTCATACTGTCCCGTAGAGTTTTGTGCACTGACGATTGTGGTATGCTTAATTGTCCGGCTGCTTGTCCTGTCTTGAGTTTTTTGGACCGCAAACAAAAGCTGTTCGAACTTAGGTTAGCTTCAGTGACGGGTATGTTACCCGGGTTTTTCCATTTCCAATGAAACCAGCCTCATTGAGTCATTTATACCACTTGTAAGTGGCCAAAATTTTCATTCGCGGTTCCGTACCAAACTCCGTAAGAAATCCCGTTTGCGTTGTGACTACCGATTTTGATCGTGATACCAGAGCGTAGACTTACCTGTATTTACTTGTGTCGCCATTTTCCACAGCTGCGCCACTGGTGGCAGGAGCTGGAAACTGAAATAGCACGAGATCATAACTTTTATCGTATAACTTACCAAAAATACGTTTAGTTTTTATTTCTGTGCCTCGTGGTTTTTGAGCAGCTTTGCATTGAAATTGGTCTACATTCCGTGCGTTCGCTCTGTTTAACGGCAGTGTGCATAGGAAATTATTTGTTCATATGAAAAAACGAGCGTATAAAGTGTGAATATTAATATGAATATTAATGTGGCTGTAAATTCTGTGTTAAATGTTACAGTTAGGGGCGTGACAAAGGCCCGAAATTTTCACATATGTGTAGTGCGAATACGTAGTGGTGATTGAACGTATTGTTATATTGTGTATACATTTTTAGTAGCCTCACCGTTTAGACTGGAACATCTGTAGGAAAAGGAGGTGTTGTTGGATCGATATACAGCGAGGAACACGCTCCGAATTTTGGTGGGAAAATAAACAGGAACGAGAGTGTTCGAAATAACGATGTACGCCTGAAGTAAATTGTTAGACCTTGGTGAAGTGTATTTTTAGGTTTATCCTTATGTAACACGCAGGTGGTCAGGTTTCATGCTTAATGTGGGAGTGCTGATGTGTTTTTTAAATTTTGCTGTTTGTGAAAAGATAACATTCATTTGCTCGTAGTACCAGATTACAATTCTTGTACTTACTTATTCTTGATGTGCATGTCGCTCACTGATTGCAATAGTGGCACGGTTAAAAAATTGACCAGTTGGAGTTAATACCACGATTGAGCTAAAGAAATGTAACAGCTGCATCCGACAATAACGGCATCCAGCGGGGTATGTATCCATCGTCAAGTGTGTCGGTATTGTCGGATATAGTTGTAATATTTTTTAGCTCAATCGTAATGTTGACTGCGAAAGGCAGTTTTTGGGTTGTGCCACTATTGCATTCAATGAGCAATGTAACAGTTCATATTTAGTGGTCTAATACAGGGTGGGCCAAAAGTAGGTATACAGACCATCAATACTATATATCCTATATACTGTATACCTACTTTTGGCCCACTTTATATTAAGCACGGGCACTGAGACTTGGTAGGTGGGCATAATTCAGTAGGACATTACTCTTGTTTTAAGACGTGGCATAATATCCGTATTTGAGTCGTCATCGCAATCTTTCCCACGTCATGCTACCTACAAGGGCCGAAACTAGGATGATACGATGTTAGGACTGCCAGAAGTTACTTTACATGGGTGCAGGTAAGTCCTTAGCCCGACCAGGAAAAAACAAGCTAATGATTCTGTCAGAATGGCTTGAATTTCCTTCGGCGCCTTGCCTTGCAGGAATAAACATTGATGACAGCTCGCGTCTCGATGTTGAAATCGCACGCGTCCCTGACATGCTTCCGAGCTTGTTTCCGTCCTGGTCGGGCTAAGGACTTATCAGCACCCCGGTAGCTTGGGACGAGTCACATTGTAGGAATTTGTACTGTGCGTGACAAAGGTCTGTACACTGTCCGTTTTGCCTCGTTAGCTCTTGTTCCGCTTGTTCCATGTGGATCACATAGCCCGGTGTTGTGCTCAGAGGACGCGGACCTTGCAGTTCGTGGGACGACAGATGCTTCATATCGTTCTGCCGTAGTGGCATACTTTGAACGATATTTACCATAAAGGAGAGGGAGGTAGGAAGGAGGAGACGAATAATGCTAGGAGAGGGGTCGGAGAAGAATACGGTAAAGAAGGAAGAGTTTGGGAAAAATGTAGAGGAAAGGAATCAAGATACAGAGTACTTAATTTTTCTGGGTGACCAAAACGGTGTATCCTGGGATTCCGTCATTTTCGCCATTTCCCACATTCAGCGTAAAGCCCTTCGAAAATATCGCTGTTGATTGGTAATCATTTGTGAAAAGTCAGGGACCAGTACGTCGTACTACTTTGGATATGCCGGTAGGTACAGCGGGGAAAGCTGTTATGTACTGTCAGTATGCAGTAGGACCGTCGTTGATCAGGGTTCCCGTACATTCCAAATCATAACAGCGCGCGTAGAGCTGTACACACTGCGTTTGTCAGGTAGACAACCTGCCAAAGCAACAGAGGGTCGCCACCACCTGTGCAAGCGTACGTGTATACGATAGCCCTTGTTTTTTGCGTTGGCGTTTAAATCCTTGTGCTATAATGAAGCTGTTTTTAATCTATAAACAACAGGTGTAAATTTTGAACGAGCATTACAGTGATTGTCCGGGGATCGAGTCCCGGTGGGGGGAGAGATTTTCTGCACCCATTCTTGTCGGCCCTGGGGCCTACCCTGCCTTCTGTCCAGTGGGTATCGGGTCTCTTTCCCGGGGGTAAAGTGACTGGGTCGTGGCAGTTGACCACTCACTCCCATCGAGGGCCGAGGTTAAAGGAAGAGTAGAGCTATACCTCTGCGCGGCCCCTGGGCTTTCATGGCCTATTCTAAGGTAAACTATATCTTTATTACACTAATTGACGGGATTATATTCGCATGAAGCAAGTGTGCACCCCAGTGGTTGCAGGTAATAGAGGCAAATTTGTCTCCCTGCTTAATCCATATGTGTAAAGACATGTGGAAGTTGGGTCAAGTAGACGAGGCGACGTAAGGAGAAGATAGTGGTTCTCTGTGTGTTTTGTTTAAATTATTCATAACTTCGGAGTTAATTGAAAAGAGTTCACTTTTGACTTTGTAGAGTGTGCATTTAAGTATCAATATTAGTGAAGGCGTTTAGACATGCTAAGGTATCACATTTCAGTTAGGACTATGGGTTACAATTTTAGAAGCGATTAACCTTTTAAAACACAGTGTGAACTGTGTGTGCTGACATGCCGACCGACATATTGCCTAACCGTGTGTTTGTGTTTTGCATGATTTTCTTAATAAATGGATTATTTTTTGTAGCGACGCACTATTGTCTGTGAGGCAGGAACTGAATTAAACTGTTATTTAGATGAATTTCTTGATTCTGAGGCGTGAATGTGGTTCAAGTTAGCTTTTAACGATATGTTGTTCTTTGAATATCTTGACAGGAAGGCCTGGAGGTGAAGCTGCATGCATTCTAGACTTTGGCGGTAGGTGATTATGGGTAGTTAATTTTACATTGTGACTGTTGTATTTCATTGGGAGGAAGCATCCATATTTGAAAGGAGATGGGTGGGCCGTAGAGCGGGCTGGTCGGGACGTGGTAACAAAAACCGTATCGCGTTCCCCAATTACGAACGTGTCCTCGTCATCGGAACCATAGCCTCTCATTTCCCAGACTGAGCTGCCCCAGGTCTCTGAAGACTTGATGCCTTTATATGTTGCTTGAAGCGATTTACAACCTTTTCTGGCAGAAAATCGTCACCAGCATTCAAGGAGAGTACAAGTTTTAATGGGCAAGTGAAATTCAGGAGAGATCTTTGAACATTTGTTCGTACCATGTACTGGTTTGTGAACATAAGTTCCTTTTGTTGCAGGGCAGTGAAAGCTTTCCAGCAAGTGCTATATGTTGATCCGGGATTTTCCCGCGCAAATGAAGTTCACTTGCGTCTTGGGTTGATGTTCAAAGTGAACAACGACTGGGAATCAGCACTGAAACACTTGCAGCTGTCCCTCATTGACGCCAGCCCAAGTACCTTTTCGAAGCTAGAGAGTGAGTATTACAGATGCCGAGCATTTTTTTTAAACTTTTCACTGCCATGACAGGGTGGCCTTCCATTTCAGTGTTGTTCTTCGTGTAATCCCTTGGTAAGCTGGTACCGATTTAACTTGTAGCACCAAATCGAAAGATAGTTGTTCGTAACAACAATTTAACTGGTAGAATTCTCGTTAAAAAGGATTGTATTTTATAAACGTCACGCGATGTTTGGTCATTTTTAAAACCTTTTTGTTCGTGAATTTTAAAATCATTTTATTGTTCGGAATATTTTAAAAATTTGATAACATTATATAGCCTATATTGGAAGTAATAGTAAACTTGTTTGACGCTTGGAACATGAAATCAGTGGTGTGGCTGGAGAGGGAGCTGGGATTAAGTGGTGCGGCAAGGGGCCAAGGGGCGGAAAAGTGGATGTGTTTAATAAAAAAAATTTTTCCCCCTCAGTGCGTTTTAAATTATTGAACGAAGTAAAAAATGTAAATAAGTGTGATTTTTAATTTGTGTTAGGGCCAGCCGTTGTGATAACTCGCCACTGACGCTAAAATCCCCAGTTACTCCACTGCGTAAATTTGTGTCCGGATGTTGTTAACATGTTGATTAGCATTCCTGTTTCGTGTTTGGATAATTTGAATCTCAACCTGAAGATGGACTTTCTAGAGTGAGGATTTTTTTTTTAATTGTTTAAATCCCTTCAGTCATAAGGTGCTACAGGTTTTGTAGTAATCGTGGGTTCGGGTGTTGCGTGGTGTTATTGCACACCTTCTGCAGTTATTTATTTACTGCTAGTTCACACCCTACATAATGCCTTACCTTTAAACAAAAATAGGGCTTTGGATTTCTTGCTTCTGTGCAGGCGATATATCACGTAGAAAACATTTGTAGGCATGCACGGAAGGTGTTGTCTTGGAATAACAGAAAATCGTGCGTAACACTTTCTTTCGTTTATGGCAGTGAATGGGGATTATTTACATACATCTTAACTTTTAGTGTGCCCCGTAAGTAATAGTCGCAAGGGTTTAAGTTAGGGGAGGCAGTTAGCTCACAACCCATTCACCAGAAGCTTCAGCTGACACATCCGTAGATTTGGTAAGCCATGTGCGCCATAGCAGGTGTTTGTCAGTCACTGGTTTGAATAAGGGTATCAGAGTTAATTTACGTGACGTTCAGAATTTGTTTCCCTGAACAAAATTTGTAGCCCTACTGTTCCCGCACTAATAAGTTCACGCCCAAGGAGGTCATTAACACATTTCTGAGTGACTTGTAGTGTGATTTTTTTCCTACTTGCTAAAAACGTTTACAACTGTTATTCTGGGGTCACGACGTTAACACTTGTTACAACGTAGGCATACCTCTTGACAACCCACACTGTGTAACCAAGGGATGTAATAACTCTTACCTTGCTCATAATCAGGTGCCAATATCATTCAAGTTCCTCTTGTGTTAGTACACATTTTCCGGGTTTCTTTTTAGCCTAACACCGATCCCATTATATGCTGCTTGGCTACCGTTTTGTGAATCTTTAGTCGCTTTCCCCAAATTACGAAAAGCGACTATTAGCTTTGTCATGTCATGTCTGTCTGTCTGTCGTCCGCATGGAACAACTGGGCTCCCACTGGACGGATTTTTCAAGAAATTTGATGTAAAAAATCCGTCGAGAAAATTCAATTTTCGTTGAAATCTGACTAAAATAACATGTGCTTTATATGATGACCTATGTACATTTACGATCATATGTTCCTAAATTATTCTTAGAATGAGAAATGCTTCAGACAAAAATTGTATAGAAAATCAAAACACACATTTTATGTCCAGTAACGTTTTCTCGAAAGCCTTGCCATGTGTGAGATAATGTAGAAAATGTGGTAGAAGCAGACTGGCCACGAATAACACTATACAAGGGCTTATGCACTTTGCATGTTGGAGACAAAAGTCTACAAACATACAGTCAGAATATGTAATACTTATTGCTTTTCCACGGCAACAGTGTTACGCGAACGCGCCTCAATGTTACGTTTATACGTACGTTTTATGAAACCTTCTCCGACACCTCCTTCTCCATGACGTTCAGTTTAAGAAGGGACTGTTTGTTGCATGCTCTGAGTCAGCGTAAGAATTGCGGTTAGTTTTCCGGATGTGATCAGTAGCATGCTGGAAGCTCTCAGCGTCATGATAAACTGCGGTTGAGAGATTGTCACTTACAAAACTTACAAACAAGGAGATACCAATCCTTTCCAGCTAACGCTGTTCCTGGGTCAACGTTCACATCATAGACTGAAATTTTTGCGCGTGGGGTTGTTCTTTTAATTTTGATTGGTCATTTGTGGCAGAATTTTAAGTGTTACATATTTTGTCAGAAGTACATCTGATAAGAAGTGCGTTCCTTAAAACGCGTTATGGTGTGATGTATATAATTTCTTGAGACTTAAGCATTACCGGGATTATAATTTCGCATTTTGGCAGATAAGAGTGTGTTTTGCAACCATATTTTAACAGACCTTGCAAATATACATTTTTACATTTATTCTAACTATTGATCGCCATTCATTTATTGTGAAGGCTGTCTAATGTGATAGCTGCTTGCTACGTGCTGGACGTTCCAGGGATCGATTGCCGGCAGGGGCGAGATTTTCCCTGCCGTCCAGACCGGCCCCGAGAGCCACCCATCCTCCTGTACAGTGGGTACCGGGTCTTTTTATGGGGTAATATGACCGGGGCGTGGTGCTGACTACACCAACCCCTCTTAGCGCTTGCACAGGTGTGTCATGGGATGACCTTTACCTTATCTAATGCGACAAAACTGCACACAACACGTGGGTAATCTTCTGCTAGAAATTTTTAGCTGTGGACCCAAATGCACTATAGATATGGGGAACACACACACCACTTTTAGGCCCCTGATGTATGTAACTTCCATTACTAGTTCTGCAGTAATGAACTGTGTCTTGTGTGTGTGTGTGTGTGATGCCTGTCTAGATTACTTACATGTACACAGACCTGCTGTACAGCTTTAACTGAGAAACTGTAGCAGCATATCAGGTGTAGGAAGGTGTTCTGCCGCTGCCCATGCCCATTAACAAAGGTGTGCTGTACGGTGGTGTATATTCTTGTTTGTTGTTACATTGAAGACTGAACTGTAGTACGCAATTTGTTATTTGCTTCCAGTTCGTTTCCACATTGCTCATTTGTATGAAGTTCAAGGCAAGTACAAGTCTGCCAAAGAGAACTATGAACAGTTGCTGAAGGAGAAGGACTTGACCACACACCTGAAGGCTGACATATGCCGTCAGTTAGGTGAGTGGATGTGTTTGGTCAATTTATTTTCCATGTTGCACGTTCCACGAGTGTGATGATATCTGTTTAGGCTGAAGTTGTATTCTTACTGTCTGTCTTCATGTGGCCATTCAGTAATGTATGGTAGCTCAACTAGTCTTGAATGTTGTTGTTCCCTTGGTTTTTCAGAAAAGATTTGAAAGGTCACTAGGGTGAGCTGAAACAAGAGACTATTTGGTTTTCTTTTAGTTTGATAACACAAGGGGATGTCCTCTGCAAACATTACTCATGAGAATTAGGTTCCAAGAATAGTATTTAATGTGAGACATCTTGATTACAA
>Ga0123354_10019688_pt1 | contig 10596 bp, 11 predicted proteins | sample TergutLab28metaG_2_FD_97872 | JGI IMG/M metagenome (GOLD analysis project Ga0123354, IMG submission 97872) | Labiotermes labralis P4 segment gut microbial communities from Petit-Saut dam, French Guiana - Lab288 P4 | ecosystem: Host-associated > Arthropoda: Insects > Digestive system > Gut ...
CTTGGGCGAAGTCCTCGTTTTCAGCCAGGAAGCCGTAACCGGGATGCACCGCGTCGGCGCCGCTGAGCCGGGCCGCCTCGATGAGGGCGGGGATGCGCAGGTACGACTGCGCCGGTAGCGGCTCGCCGATGCACACCGCCTGGTCGGCGGCCCGCACGTGCCTGGCCTGGGCGTCAGCGCTGGAATACACCGCCACCGTGCGGTAGCCGAGCGCGCGGGCGCTGCGGATCACGCGCAGCGCGATCTCGCCGCGGTTGGCGATGAGGACCTTGTGAAAAGGCGTGGCGTGCCGGGCTGGAGCGGTCATGAATCAGAGTCCGTGAAAAGGAATCAACCTGGGTTCAGGGGCGCGCCACCGAGAACTGCATCGGCTGCGGCGCGCGCCATTCGGCGTCGCGGCAGATCGACAGCACCTTGGCGAGCACGGCGCGGGTGTCGCGCGGGTCGATCACGCCGTCGTCGAGCAGGCGCGCGCTGGTGGTGAAGACGCTCATCTGGCTGTCGAAGCGGTCGATGATGCGGCGCTCGAGTTCGCGCAGCTTCTCGTGGTCGATCTCGCCGCCCTTGCGCTTCATGGCGGCCTCGGTCACGTTGACCATGGTTTGCGCCGCCTGCTCGCCGCCCATCACCGCCGTCTTGGCATTGGGCCACGAGAAGCAAAAGCGCGGGAAAAAGCCGCGCCCGCACATGCCGTAATTGCCGGCGCCGAAGGAAGCGCCGCAGTAAATGGTGATCTGCGGCACGGTGGCGTTGGTCACCGCCTGGATCATCTTCGAGCCGTGCTTGATGATGCCGCCCTCCTCGTAGTCCTTGCCGACCATGAAGCCGGTGGTGTTGTTGAGGTACAGGATGGGCGTTTTCGCCTGGCAGCAGGCCTGGATGAAGTGCGTGGCCTTGGTGGCGCCCGCCGGGTCGATCGGGCCGTTGTTGGTGATGATACCCAGCGGCAGCCCCTCGATCTTGACGTGGCCGCAGACGGTGGCGCCGCCGTAGTTTTCGCCGAACTCCAGGAACTCCGAATCGTCGGCGATGCGCGCGATGACCTGCTTCATGTCGACCGGGCGCTTGTGGTCCATCGGCATGATGCCCAGCAACTCCTCGATATCGTAACGCGGCGGCTTGAAGCGGCGCGGCGGCTCGGCCGGCCGGTCGCGGTTCCAGTCGATGTGGGCGAGGATTTCGCGCGCGATGCGGATCGCGTCGCGGTCGTCTTCCGCCAGATAGTCGCCCAGGCCCGAGATCGAGGTGTGCATCACCGCGCCGCCCAGCTCTTCCTCGGTGGCGATCTCGCCGGTGGCGGCCTTCAGCAGCGGCGGCCCCGCCAGGAAGGCCCGGGAGCGGTTGCGCACCAGCACGATGTAGTCCGACAGGCCGGTCTGGTAAGCGCCCCCGGCGGTCGAGGAACCGTGCGTGACCGTGATGACCGGCAGTCCCGCCGCCGACAGGCGCGCCAGATTGCGAAACAGGCTGCCGCCGGTGATGAATTCCTCGACCTTGTAGGTCATGAGGTTGGCGCCGGCGCTTTCCACCAGTTGCACATAGGGCAGCTTGTTTTCCAGCGCCAGTTCCTGCATGCGCAACTGCTTGGGGATGCCCATCGGCTGGAGCGCGCCGGCATCGATGCCGGAGTCGGAGGCGTTGATCATCACCCGCACGCCGGAAACCCAGCCGATGCCCCCGATCACCCCGCCGCCCGGCACGCTTTTGTCCAGGTCGGGGTTGTCCAGCCCGAGGCCGGCGAGCGACGAGATTTCCAGGAACGGCATGCCCGAATCGAGCAGTAGCGACAGGCGCTCGCGCGGCAGCAGTTGCCCGCGCTTGTCGAAACGCTCGCGCGATTTGCCCGAGGCGGCGATGGTGCGTTGCTCGTAGCCGCGCACGCGCCCGATCAGCGCCAGCATGCCCTCCCGGTTAGCCTTGAAGGCATCGCTGCCTGGGGAAACGGTGGATTCGATGATGGCCATGTTGGAGGTTCAAGATGCACGGGGTTCAGCGAGCTTAAGCACGGAACCTGGCGCGGTCTTGCGCGAACTGGCTACGCCCGCAGGCGCACCCGCAGCTTGGAAATGAGCGCCATCGGCCCATACGAGCGCTTGCTGCGCCGCAAGCCCTTGAGCCCCATGTCCTGCTCGAAGTTGAGCCACTGCACCGGGCGCGCGAAATGCCGGCAAAAGTGCTGGAACATGAACGGATAGATGCCGACATGGCTGTCCAGCCCCTTGGCGAAACGCATCGCGTAGACGCCGGGCTCCAGCGCCTGCGCCAGCACGAAGCCGACCGGCAGCCCGTCGGCGAAATGCACGAAGCCTTCGAGCCCCAGGCGTTCGGCGTGCATGATGGCCTCGATGCAGGGCGCTTCGTCGGCTTGCCCGGACGCCTTGCCTTTTTGCTCCATCCAGCCTTGCAGCACCGCGCGCGCCGCCGCGGGCGACGCCGGACCGAAGGGCTCGGCATGCAGGCGGTGCACCGCCAGCAACTGGCGCAACTGGCTGCGCTTGTGCGCCAGCGAGCGGCCCGGGTAGTCGGTGAATTGCCGGGCGGCGTAGAGGTAATCGGCGTCGTCGGGCGACTCGCTCTGGCTGAACCGCTCGGTCGGCAACCGCGCCGCGTCGCGCCGCGCGATCGGATAGAAGCCATCGTGGTCCTGAAGCAGCGCGCGCAGCGCGTCGAGCGGCGCATCGGCCAGCGCGAACAAGGGCATCAGGTGCCGCGCGCCGTCGTAGGTCCGACCCGAAATGACCGGCCACGCCCCCGGCAGGTAGCGGTAGCCGTGCACGGCGCGAAACAGATAGAGGTTGGAGAAGCTGTAGTCCGACAGGCACTGCTCGGCGCACCCCGCGCGCAACCGCGCCAGCGCGGACTCGATCAGCGGCTGCAACTCGAGCGTCAACGGCAGGCCCGTCATGCAGGGGCATCGACGCGCACGCCGGGCGCCGGCGGATCGGCGGGCGGACCGGCAAAGCACTGCGCGATCGAGAGCCATTGCGTCGCGCTGCCCGGCGTGCAGCACAGGCCCGTGTCCGCCAAGTTGCGCCGCTGGGTGACGACCAGGCAGAAGTCGAGCGCCGTGCCGCGCACCGTTTCGCTCGAGGCCGGATCGCCCCAGCGCCAGGCGCCGCTGGCGGGCGCTTCGAGTTCGACGAAGGGCACGACGTCGGGCACCGGCAGTTGGCGGTTGACGAAGGTCCAGCCGAAGGTGGTGACGCCGATGTGGGCAATGTGTTTCAGCCGGGCCGTCGGCGGCCGCTGACGGCGCAGCAGGTCCCAGATGTCCTGCCCGTGCGCCCAGGTTTCCATGAGGCGCGCGGTGGTAAAGGAGCGCGCACTCATCGTCGGCCCGTACCAGGGCAGGCGCGCCTTGGCGTCGAGCGCGGCGAGCATGTTCACGAGCCGCATCGACACCGGCTCCCAATAGGCCAGCAGCGCCGCGCCGTCGAGGCGGGCATATTTTTGGCGCGACACGGCGCTGATTTCCTGCCCGGTCTGGAGCGCCGCGTTCAACGCCTGCGCATCGCGCGCAAAGGCGTCGGCATCGCTGGCCGCCAGCAGCGCGGTTTCGTCGAAGAAGCACAGGTGCGCCACTTCGTCCCAGGGCGTCCAGCCATAGAAAGCGCCCGGCTGGCGCCATTGCGCGGGCGTCAGTGCGCGGCACAAGCCGGCCAGTTCGCGGTACTCGGCGCGGAGGTCGTCGGCGGCGTCTTTCATGGCGTTCACAGGCCGAGCTGGCGCGCGGCGAGGTCCTTCATGATTTCTTCGGAGCCACCGCCGATCATCATCACCTTGACCTCGCGGTAAATGCGCTCGGAGCGGGTGCCGCGCATGAAGCCCATGCCGCCCAGCAATTGCACCGCTTGGTCGGCGCAGAACTGCATCGCCTGCGTGGCCTGCACCTTGGCCAGGCAAATGCGCGCCACCAGCTTGGCCGGGTCGGCCAGTTTGTGCTGGACGCGGTAGGCCAAGTCGTAGACCAGCGTGCGCGCGGCGTCGATGCGCAGGGTCATGTCCATGAGCTTGTGCCGCACCACCTGCCGCTCGGACAGGGGAATGCCAAACGTGGTGCGCTGGCGGGCCCAGTCCACCGCGTCCTCGAGGCACACCTCGGCGAAGCTGCACGCCTGCGCCGACATGTACAGCCGCTCGGTGTTGAAGTTGTTCATGAAGGCCTTGAAGCCCTTGTTCTCGACACCGACGAGGTTGCTCGCCGGCACGCGGCAGTTCTCGAAGCGCAGGTGCGCGGTGTCGGAACTCCACCAGCCCATTTTCCTCAGCGGCGTGCGCGTCAGGCCCGGCGTGTCGCCGTCGATCAGCAGCACCGAGATGCCGCCCGCGCCCCGGTTGGCGGGGTCGGTGCGCACGGCGGTGGTGATGAAGTCGGCGCGCATGCCGGAGGTGATGAAAATCTTTTCGCCGTTCACCACGTAGTGATCGCCATCGCGGATCGCGGTGGTTTTGAGCGCCGCGACGTCCGAACCGCCCGACGGCTCGGTCACCGCCAGGGCCGAAATTTTCTGCCCCGCGAGCACCGGCGGGACGACGCGCTGCTTGAGGGCCTCGCTGCCCGCGTGCACGATCGGCGGCAGGCCGATGCACTGCGAGTTCAGCGACGCCGGCAGCCCGCCGCTACCGCAGCGCGCGAGTTCCTCAGCGACGATGATCTGATAGAACACGTCGGCGGGCGTGCCGCCGTAGGCCTCGGGATAGCCCAGGCCCGGTATGCCGAGTTCGGCGGCGCGCGCGTACAGCTCGCGCGGAAAGGTCTCGGCCTCATCCCAGTCGTTGATGTGGGGGGTGATTTCCCGCGCCACGAACTCGCGCACGCTCTTACGGAACTGTTCGTGCTCGGGGGTGAAGTAAATCGGCAGCGGCGGCGCGTCCAGGAATTCCATGGCATCTCCTTTTGTAAGAGCCTGTTCATTCCAATTCGCGTTAAAAACTCTCACCACCGTTCAGCCTGAGCCTGTCGAAGGCCGGCGCAGGACTTCGACAAGCTCAGTCTGAACGGTTCGTTATTGAAACGCGATCTGGAACCCGTGTCTTTTCGCCGCAGCGCACAGGCACGCAACAGACTCCCAGGAAGTTAGCCGCAGACGGACCGGCAGTCTTGTGCCGAGTGGCTGCAATCGCTCCGGGATTGAACCTACACCAGCACGATGTCGTACCGGTCCGGCCCGATGCTGGCCTCGGCTTGCAGGGAGATGGGCTTGCCGATGAAATCCGACAGCCCGGCCAGGTGCGGGCTTTCCTCGTCTTGCAGCATGTCGACCACGGCGGGCGCGGCGATGACGCGGAATTCCCGGGGGTTGAACTGGCGCGCCTCGCGCAGGATTTCGCGCAGGATGTCGTAGGCCACGGTGCGCGTGGTGCGCACGCGGCCCGCGCCCTGGCATTGCTCGCACGGCTCGCACAACAGTTGCGCCAGCGATTCGCGGGTGCGCTTGCGCGTCATTTCCACAAGGCCCAGCGACGAGAAGCTGCCCACCTGTGTCTTGACGCGGTCGCGCGCCAGTTGCTTGCGCAACTCGGCCAGCACGGCCTGCTGGTGATCGGGCTGGGTCATGTCGATGAAGTCGATGATGATGATGCCGCCCAGGTTGCGCAGCCTCAGTTGCCGGGCAATGGCCTGCGCCGCTTCCAGGTTGGTCTTGAACACCGTGTCGTCGAAGCTGCGCGCGCCCACGAAACCACCGGTGTTGACGTCGATGGTGGTCAGCGCCTCGGTCTGGTCGACGACCAGGTAGCCGCCCGACTTCAAATCCACGCGCCGGCCCAGCGCCTTGGCGACTTCCTCGTCCACGGCGTACAGGTCGAAGATGGGCCGCTCGCCCTTGTAGTGCTGCAAGCGCGCGGCGGCGGCGGGCATGTATTCGCGCCCGAAGGCCATCAGCGCGTGGAACTGCTCGGTGGAGTCGATGCGGATGGTGGCGGTATGTTCGCCCACCATGTCGCGCAGCACGCGCCGCAGCAGGTTCAGGTCCTGGTGCAGCAGGCTGGCCGGGGGCAGTTGCACCGAGGCGTCACGGATGCGCGCCCAGGCCTTGCGCAGGTAGGCGATGTCCTCGGCCAGTTCGGCGTCCGACGCGTCCTCGGCATTGGTGCGCAGGATATAGCCGCCCGGCAGGCTGCCCTCGGCCGCCGCCTGCGCGAGCGCCTGCACGCGCTCGCGCAGCGCGTCGCGCTGGGGCGGGGGGATCTTCTGCGACACGCCGATGTGCTCGTCCTGCGGCAGAAACACCAGCATGCGCCCGGCGATGCTGATCTGCGTGGACAGCCGCGCGCCCTTGGTGCCGATGGCGTCCTTGATGACCTGCACCATCAGCGTCTGGCCCTCGAACACCTGCTTTTCGATCGGCTTTTGCGGCGTGCCGTAGCGGTGCGCGGGCAGCGTTTCGCCTTCCAGCGGGCGCTGCCACAGGTCGGCCACGTGCAGGAAGGCGGCGCGCTCCAGCCCGATGTCGATGAACGCCGACTGTATGCCCGGCAGCACGCGCGCCACCTTGCCCAGGTAGATATTGCCGACCAGCCCGCGCTCCAGCGTGCGTTCGACGTGCACCTCCTGCACCGCGCCGTTTTCGACGACGGCCGCGCGCGTTTCCTGCGGCGACCAGTTGATTAGGATGTCCTGCTGCATGGTGGGTGACTTTCAGTTCAGTGGGACGCCGGCTTGGCGCAGCAGCCGAGCGGTTTCAAACAGCGGCAAGCCCATGATGCCGCTGTAGCTGCCGCTGATGTGTTCGATGAAGGCCGCCGCCCGGCCCTGGATGGCGTAGCCGCCGGCCTTGCCCTGCCATTCGCCGCCGGCCACGTAGGCGGCCACGTCGGCGGCGCTCAAGGCGGCAAAGCGCACGCGCGAATCGCTCACCGCCTCGTGCCGCTGGCCGCCGGCCTGCACCGCCACTGCGGTGATGACGCGGTGCGTGCCGCCGGCAAGCCGGCGCAACATACGCGCCGCCTCCCGGGCATCGCGCGGCTTGCCGAGGATGTCCGGCCCCAGGGCCACCGTGGTGTCGGCGCACAGCACCGGCGCCGCCGGCAGCCCCTGCCCGGCCAGCCGCCGCACGGCGGCGTCCAGCTTCAACCGCGTGACGCGGCGCACGTAGCGGCCTGGCGGCTCGCCGGGCCGCTCCGCCTCCAGCGCCTCGGCGGCGACGGCATCGTCGTGCGGCAGCAGGCGCAGCCGCACGCCGAGCTGCTCCAGCAACTGGCGGCGGCGCGGGCTTTGGGAAGCGAGGTAGATGAAGTCCAAGGGCAGGCTCTGGCGTGATGGCGTGGTTGCCTGCGCATTATTCCCGGTGATACGGATGCCCCGCGTTCACCGACCAGGCGCGGTACAACTGCTCGATGAGCAACACCCGCGCCAGCGCGTGCGGCAGCGTCAGATCCGACAGGCGGATGCGCTCGCGCGCCGTCTCGCGCAAGGCCGGGGCCAGCCCGTCCGGCCCGCCGATCAGCAGCGCCACGTCGCCGCCCTGCCCTTGCCAGCGCGCCAGCGCCGCGGCCAGCGCCTTGGTGGTGAGACTGGTGCCCCGTTCGTCCAGCGCCACCACGTGCGCGCCCTTGGTCAGGGCGGCCTCGATGCGCGCGCGCTCGGCGACCATCGCCTGCTCGGCGGTCTTACCGCCGCTGCGCGGCTCGGTCTTGATGGCTTTCAGCTCCACCTTGAGTTCGGGAGGAAAGCGCTTGGCGTAGTCGTCCCAGGCCGTCTGCGCCCAATCGGGCACGCGCTGGCCGACGGCGATGACGGTGAGTTTCATGAGACGCGGAACATGGCAACGACCCGCCGGTGCCTATCGAGCCAGTACCCCCAGGCGATAAGCAACCATTGCGCCTGCCCGGTCCAGGCGATGGCTTCGGCGCTGGGTGGCGGCGGGCCCAACAGATTGCCGGCATAGATCACCAGCAACAGCAACACCAGCCCCCACAAGCCCCAGCGCCCCGACGCGTCGAGCGGCGCCGTCACCCGCGCATACCACCACACGCCCAGTGCGAACACCGGCAGCTCGATGGCCAGGGTCAGCGGCAGCGACGACCAGAGGTTCAACCCGACCATCCGGTCACTGCCGGGCAGCAGGGGCAGGTCCGGCTGATGCACGACGGCATCCAGCACCCAGTGACTGACGACCAGCAACGCCAGCATCAGCGCCCCTTGGCGATCCCGCCGGACATAGAAATACGCGGCAGCCGCCACGGCGGCCCAGACCAGCACCGCCAGCAGCCCATGCGACACCGGGTAGTGCTCGAACCGCAGCGGCGTGACCTGGGTGGCGCCGGGAACGATGCGGACGCTCTCGACCCCGAGCAGCAGCAAGGTCGGCCACAGCAGATCGAGCCATTGCGCGGCAAGGAAAAGCAGGCCCAGCGACACGCGGGGCGTCCCGGCCTTGGCGGCGAAACCGACTCCGAAATGACCTATGAACATGCGCGGCGGCCCCTCCTACCCGGCCTCACTGCCCGGCCCGGGCCGGCAGACGCGGTGGCACAGACCACCACCATGCACACCAAGCCTAATTCCATTTCGCATTCCAAATCAGAACCGTTCGGTCTGAGCCTGTCGAAGCCCTGCGCCGGCCTTCGACAGGCTCAGGATCAGGCTGAACGGTGATGAAAGTTTTTAACGCGAACTGCAATAGCACGACGATGAGCGAGGCGATGAAAATGCCCAAGCTGCCCATAGCTGGATGATGCACGAAGTATTGAACTTGGGCAGCCCGCCGCTATCGACGCCCGCCGCCATAGTTGGGTTTGCGATGCTGGTGGCGAACGACGATGACGCGGATGCCAGATTCGATCTGCCGATACACCACCGCATAAGGAAAGACTCGCAAGGGAAACGTCCACCGCCCCCCGCCCATCGGCGTGCCGAGGCCAGGACACCGGGCCAGCAACTGAGCGACACGTTCAAATTCACCGAACAAACGGTCGGCGACCTGCTGCCCGGCCTGGTCACGATAGAAGACCGCGGCATTTCTCAAATCCTGCTCGGCCAGCAGGTGCAGTGAGTAATTCACCGCGAGAATTCGGCCCGAAGGGCTGCCAGAGTTTCCGGCCCAGGCAGTTCAACTGCCTCGCCTGATTCCAGCATGGCTTCGCGGCGGTCGGCTTCTTTGTCCCAAGCCTGCTCAATCTCGGCATTCGTCTCAAAGCTGGCGATCAAGCGGTCCAGAAGATGCGAACGCTCCTCGGGCGTCAGCTTGAGCACTTGTGCTTCAAGCAATTCCAGAGTTTCCATGCCGTCTCTCCTTGCGTTGTCTCAAGTCTTGCGCACCGCCGTTTTCTTTGCAACTGCTTTCTTTGCCACCGTCTTCTTCGCCGCCGTCTTGGCGAGCGCCGCTTTCACCGCTGTCTTGGCGGGAACCGCCTTCACGGCCTTCTTGGCCGGCGTCTTTTTGGCCGCCGTCTTGACCGGGGGGGCCTTCTTCGCGGCGGCCGGCGCTTTCTTGGCCGGGGCGCGAGCCGGCGGCTGATCGCCCGCCGTGGCCGCCAGCGCGGCTTTTTTGGCCGCGGCCTTGTCGGCCGACCGGGCGGCGGCGGCGCTCACGGATTTCAGGCGCACCTGCTTCTCGCCCCAGATTTCCTCCAGGTTGTAGTACTGGCGGATGGCCGGCTGCATGATGTGCGCCACGGCGGCGCCGCAGTCGACGATGATCCACTCGCCGTTGTCCTCGCCTTCGACGCGCGGCTTGGCAAAGCCGCTTTCGCGCACCTTGTCGCGCACGTTGGCCGCCAGCGCCTTGGTCTGCCGGTTGCTGGTGCCGCTGGCGACGATCACCCGCTCGAACAGCGGCGACAGGTGCGCGGTGTCGAACACGCGGATGTCGTGGGCTTTGACGTCTTCCAAGCCATCGACGATGGCGCGCTGGAGTTGCTGGAGGTGTTTTTTGGCGGCGGATTCGCTCATCGGTCAGGCCGTTGGTAAAGATGGTGTTTGTCAATATACCCGGCGACCGGCTCGGCCACCAGATGGTCAATCGCTTGCCCCGCTGCCGCCAGACGGCGCACTTCGGTGGCGCTGTGCGGCATGACGGGCAGTTGCAGCACGCGCACGCGGGCGGGATCGACGGCCACGCCGGGCAACAGGCGGCGCACGTCGTCCACATGCTGTCGCGCCGATGCATCGGCGCGGACAGCTATGGATAGGGTGGCAGCGGCAACGATGTCGTCAACCCGCCGCCAGGTGTGAAACGCCGCCGCTTGGTCGGCGCCGATTTGCAGGAACAACTCGGCGCCAGGGTATTGGGCGCGCAGTTCGGTCAGGGTGTCGATAGTGTAGCTGGGGCCGTGGCGCCGCAGTTCGCGGTCGTCCACCACGACCCCCGGCAGGCCGCCGAAGGCCAGTTGGCACATCGCCAGCCGGTCCGCCGCCGCCGCGTTCAGGGGCTGCCCCCGATGCCAGGCGTCGCCAGTGGGCGTGACGTGCAGCCGCTCCAGCCCCAGTTGCTCCACCGCCGCCCGCGCCAGCGCCACATGGGCGCAGTGCGGCGGATCGAAAGCGCCGCCGAAGAGGCCGACGCGGCAGACGTTCATTAGAACGCTTTCGCCCTGCTGCTCAGCAGCGTCCGAGACCGCAAGGCTCCGAGGGCCGCGGAGCAGGCCATGCCA
>Ga0123354_10019689_pt1 | contig 10596 bp, 10 predicted proteins | sample TergutLab28metaG_2_FD_97872 | JGI IMG/M metagenome (GOLD analysis project Ga0123354, IMG submission 97872) | Labiotermes labralis P4 segment gut microbial communities from Petit-Saut dam, French Guiana - Lab288 P4 | ecosystem: Host-associated > Arthropoda: Insects > Digestive system > Gut ...
CCGTCAAGGATAGTTCTGAAGAAGACCATGGACATGAACTGCCGCGAGCTCAGGCAGATCGTGGTCGGTCTCGGCGGCGGAAAAACCTCGGGCGGAGTGCCCCACGAAAGCGGTTTCCTGATCACTTCCGCGTCGGAGATATCGGCGATACTCGCTCTGGCGACAGACTACGCCAACCTCAGGGAAAGGATCGAGAAGATGGTCGTCGCATACACCTACACCGGAGAAATGGTAACGGTGAAGGACCTGGGGTGCGCCGGCGCAATGATGATACTGCTCAAAGACGCGCTGAAACCGAATCTCGTACAGACGCTGGAGGGCCAGCCTGTGTTCGTGCATGGTTTCCCGTTTGCCAACATCGCACACGGTAACAACAGCGTACTGGCAACGAAATATGCCCTGAAACTCGGAGATTATGCTGTGACCGAGGCGGGATTCGCCGCAGATCTGGGCGGAGAGAAGTTCCTGGACATTGTGTGCAGGCAGGCCGGGTTGTCTCCGGACTGCATCGTGATAGTGGCATCCGTCAAGGCGCTTATGACACACGGCGGCGCCAAACTCGAAGACCCCGCCACGTTGACAAGAGAGGCTTTGACGAAGGGGCTGTCCAACCTTGATAAGCACATAGAGAACATGAAAGGATACGGCGTCCCCGTGATAGTTTCCATCAACCACTTCTCGTTCGATGATCCGGAGCACATGCAGATGCTGCGCGACCACTGCAAAGAGGTGGGCGCAGAGTGCGTCCAGTCCGATGCGTTCATGGACGGCGGAAAAGGTGCCGAGGAACTTGCCACGAAGGTCGTGGAGGTCCTCGAAAGAGGAGAGAAGAACTTCAAAATGCTGTATGAGGACGACATCCCGCTTAAGAAAAAGATCGAAAGCATTGCTACCAAGGTCTACGGCGCGGACGGCGTGGTCTATTCCGGTCAGGCAGACAAGACCCTGAAGGACCTCGAAGAAAAGGGATACGGAAACCTTCCCATTTGTGTGGCGAAGACGCAATATTCACTTTCCGACGTGGCGGAGCTGAAAGGTGCGCCGAAGGGCTGGAAACTCAGCGTGAGAGAGGTTGCTCTTTCCGCGGGAGCGGGTTTCGTGGTGCCTATCTGCGGCACGATGATGCTCATGCCGGGACTCTCAAAGGTGCCTGCGGCGATGAAAATGGACCTTACCGACGACGGAAAGGTCAGAGGGCTGAAATAACCTCGTCATCGTTCATTTCGTACCAGCGGCCGGCCTCTTCCTTATCCACAGGTACGCCGTCCCCTGTGTCGTACATGTTCCCGAGAAGTATCTGGGCGCCTCTGTGCCTGTTCATAGCGGCGGAAGTAAGCCAATTCAGGGTCTTTTCGGTGTCCTTTTCGACACCATACCCTACTTTATACAGCTGCCCCAGTATGAACTGTGCTTCGGAATGGCCGGACTCGGCGGACATCGTGAACCACTTGACAGCCGCGGGCATATCCTTTTCGCTTCCGTTACCGTCAAAATAGATCAGTCCGAGTTCATATTGAGCCCGCGGATCGCCCATCAGCGCGGGAGTGTTCAGATAAGTTATTGCCTTTTTGACGTCTTTTTCCGCGCCGTAGCCTTTGCTGTACATCTTCCCCAAAAAATACATCGCGCCCATATTCCCGCCTTCGGAGGCGCGCTCGAACCAGAATCTTGCAGCGGGCAGATCCTTTTTGACCCCCTGCCCTCTTGAATAGAGAAGGCCGAGGTAGAATTCCGCCTCCGGGGATCCCTTGTTTGCGCTGGCAGAGAGTATCGAGAAAGCAGTACTGTAGTTCTTCTCCGATTTAGTTCTGACTATGAACTTAGCCCACTCCAATGGCTCCATCTGACTTTCAAACGGAATGCCAGAGTCCTCGCGCATGAACGGCAATTATCTCAATCGATTATAACTTTTATGTTAAGCAAAAAATGGCTGTTTTTTTGTGAAATATCTAAAATTGTTCCAATAACACAACTTCAAAGAATGGACCGATGAAGGGATCGGCGACCTTTGCCACATTTTTTCAGCCGTGCCGCAGGAAGAATGATTTTTTTTCAGAACATGTGGCATCACTCTGCGGCCTGTTCTTTAGCTAATATGATAAATGTGTTTCACATACGGTAATGATGATGAAATCAGAGGGGGATGACAGCAACGTTTGTTCTGCAGCGCGCTCGCACATGGATTGCGCATCGCCGGTATACGACCTTAGCAAAGCAGCGGAGATGCTGAAAAAGCTGTCCTCTGAAGGAAACGGCGAAGCCGGGTATCTCTATTCTCTGTTCCTTCTGACAGGAACATCCTCTGATAGGGACGAGGCTGCCGCAATGGTCCTCCTGGAAAGATCGGCCGCCTCAGGCTGCGGCGATGCCGCTTTGATGCTTGGAGAGATCAAAAGGAACGGCGGCACGAACGGAATGGATGATCTGATATCACTTAAGCTCGAAGGCGAGGAAAGGAACACCGACGCCTGCAGAGAGCTGTTCGCCATCTACTCAGAAGGGAGACTTCCGGTCAGCAAAGACCACAGGACAGCCGCCAAGTGGTACACAGTGTGTGCGGAGGAAGACGATGTCCACGCTCAGAACACGGTAGGTTTCATGTACCTCATGGGAAAAGGCGTGAAGAAAGACGGGGACAAAGCTCTTTATTGGCTGAAAAAAGCGGCTGACAACGGCAGCTCGGAGGCGATGTACCATATCGCAGAGATGTACCACGCAGGCCTCTGCGACACCGAACCGGATGCGAAACAGGCCATAAAGTGGTATCAGCTTGCCGCTGATGCGGGCAATGCGGATGCCCAGTATGCTCTGGCGGCGTTGCATTCGGCCCAGAAGACAAGAAATTACGATCCGGCAAAGGTAGTAAAGTATCTTGAAATGGCCGCTTCGCAGGGGCACGGCGAGGCCCAGTACCAGTTAGGAATGATGTACGCCTACGGAAGCGGCGTCAAAAGGAACGAGGCCCGTGCCATCAGCCTCCTGGAAGCCTCCTGCGAATCCGGATTCCAGCAGGCAATGGTGGATTACGCCAATATGAGATTCGAAGGCGAGGTGCTCAAGCCTGATGCCGACATCTCTGCCAAATGGTTCGAGAAGGCCGCGGCATCCTGCAACGGATATGCGCACTATGCTCTGGCCTGCATGTACGGCAGCGGCAGCCACTATGAAAAAGACGATAAAATGGCCGCAATGCACTTCACAGAGGCCGCGGAGATGGGGGAGGTCAACTCGCAGTACAGCCTGGGGTGCATGTACTATGAGGGAAAAGGCGTGGAGAAGAACGAAAAAGAAGCGGCGGTGTGGTTCGGACAGGCGTCTGAGCAGGGGCACCCCGGAGCAAAAGCGTTCTTGGGCATGTTATATTTAACAGGTTCGGGAGTGGAACAGGATATCGACTGCGGGATCGGTCTTCTCAACGAATCTGCCGAATCAGGGTACTTTGAGGGGCAGTACTACCTGGGAAAAGCGTACATGGACGGGAAATACGTAAAAAGAAATATACCTCGTGCAAAAAGATACCTATCCATGGCGGCGAAACAGGGGGATCTCGACGCGAAAGCCCTTCTTGAGAAGATAAAGACCGAGAAGATGCACTGAGGGGGATGACAGATGGCAAAGAGGACGATATTCCAGGATGCGGAAATGGGAAACCCATATGCGAGGCTGGGCCTTGCATACATGTACCATCACGGGAAAAATATCGATCCTGACCCGGAACTTGCGATGAAGTGGTACATCAAATCATCGGAATCGGGATGTTCGAGGGCGAAATGGGAACTTGCAAAAATATTCAGGGACGGGAGGATGGACAAGAGGGACAGCGAGATGTACATACGCTATCTCAAAGCCGCAGCCGATTCGGGCGTCCCCGAGGCAAAGGTCGAAATGGGGTTCGCTCTTCTCTCCAATATTCACATGGACCGGGATGAAGAATCCGCATTCGAATGGATGCATTCCGCGGCGTACCAAGAGAACACAATGGCACAGTTCATGACCGGATATATGTACGGAAGAGGCATCGGCACCGCCCGGGATATATCCGAACAGGAGCACTGGTATGCCAGGGCGGGCCTGAAAGGCGACGGGGATCTGTTCTATAGGATAGGCCAGGACTTTGAATACGGTCTGTACAACATCGAGACAGATCTTTTTGAAGCGGGCAGATGGTATAAGATGGGGGCTGACATGGGGCACGAGAAATGCACCATATGCTGGCAGCTTGTGCTTTCTGCCATTGACGGAAAAAAACATGATTCCCTCGAAGAAAGAAAGAACCGGCTGATGAACACAGGCGTCGAACGGGAAAAACTTGTACGCGAGCAGGCACTCATTGCAGCGGACAGGTTCTTCGAAGAAGACGACGAGGAGAGCGCATTCAAGTATTACGATCTGGCAGCGGAACTCGGCAATCCCGATGCTATGTTCGCTTTGGCGATGATGCACCATGCCGGCATTTTCGTCAAAAGGAGCGACAAGACGGCCATCGAGCTTATGACGAAAGCCTCTGTCGCAGGATCCGAGGACGCACAGTTCGCCTTGGGTACCCTATACGAGGAAGGAAGAGGCGTAAAGAAGAACCTGGAAAGTGCCATGAAATACTTCACGATGGCCGCCGCGAATGGTTATCTGACCGCATATTACAAGCTGAGCCTCTACATGGAGCATCCCGAGATACATGTCAGGAACTCAGCCGTGGTAGTGAGGTGATCTCTTGGGATTCAAAGAGGTCCTTGATGCCGCATCCGGCGGCGACCCCCACGCGCAGAATGCGATGGGGTACATGTACTTCGACGGGAACGGCGTGCAGAAGGACCTGGATAAAGCGTTCATATGGTTCAGGCTGTCCGCGAGGCAGGGTGACCCCGAAGGACAATGCAATATGGGATACATGCTCACGCACGGATTTGGCGCCTATCAGGATGTTGAGAAGGCCTTAGGGCTGTACAAAGCTTCTGCCGAGCAGGGGTACGTTAGGGCGCAATTCAACCTCGGGCACATGTATTCGGAAGGCCTCGGTACTGAACAAGACTGGAACGAAGCCCTGAAATGGTATACTAAAGCCGCCGAGAACGGCAGCCTTACCGCACACTACAGAATAGGCGTGATGAAGGAAGAGGGCAGAGGGATACCAACGGACGAAGCGGCGGCGATGATGATTTATGCCGAGTGCGCAGAGATCGGCCACACAAAGGCGAGGTACAGGCTCGGGATGATGGTCTTCGAAGGAAGAGGCTCCAATAAGGACCCCGATAAAGCGGCGAAGATACTGATAAAAGCCGCGGAAGAAGGGAGCCCCGAGGCTATGCTTCAGCTCGGGAAGATGTCTCTCAGCGGAGAAGGCATGGTAAAAAGCGAGAATAACGCTGCCAAATGGATAACCAGAGCGGCCGCCAGAGGCAGCAATGACGCAAAAGAGTTATTGAAGGAAATTCAGAATAAGGTCTGAAAGGACCAATGCAGGTTTAGGAGGATGCACGGATGAACAAAGTAGCGCTTATCACAGGAACAACGAGCGGCATCGGATATGCTTTATGCGAGAGGTTCGCGAGAGAAAAAACAGACATCATCTTGGTGTCACGTAACTATGAAAAACTCATCAGCCAGCAGGATCATCTGCAACAAAGCTACGGCATAAAGGCATGGAAAATACAACAGGACCTGGAGCTGCCAGAAGCAGCTCAGAATGTCTTCAGAGAATTACGCGAACTGGATGTTAACATTGATTATCTTGTCCATAACGCCGGTTTTGACCGGTCCGGAAAGTTCGCTGAAACGGATATGGGAGAAGAAAAAGCCATGATACAGCTGAATTCTATTTTCGTCACGGAGTTCACTAAACTGATGCTGCCTGACATGTTAGAAAGGAAAAGCGGCAAGATCTTGTTCATAGGATCGGTAATATCATACATACCCAGCGCAATGAATACCGTCTATTCCGCCACAAAGGCGTATGTGCTTTTCTTTTCCAGGGCTCTCGGCGCAGAACTGAAAGGGACCGGCGTAACGGCAACCGTGCTTTGTCCGGGCGCTACCCGGACGAACTTTGCCGAGAGATCGGGCCTTCAGGGAACACGGGCGTTCAGCAGGTTCGTGATGGAACCGGAGAAAGTGGCCGATGCGGGGTATAAGAGCATGATGAAAGGCAAAGCTAAACACACTCCCGGGATACACAACAAGCTTCTGGTGTTCTCGTCAAAGGTCTTCCCTGCTTCGGTCGTCGATCATTTTTCTGCGAAGGTGTTCGCTAAGTTAACGTGATATGTTCCACAAAGTAGTTACTGTTCTTTTTTGAACTCACTCGGCGTACCCAGAGGGAACTTCCCTCCCGCGACCAATTCGAAGTGGAACTTTGTTATGCCGAGGTCGATCATGTTCATATTGCCGGATGATATTTCCGCTGAAACTGTTCCGCCGGCATAGGTGAACCTGGTCTTCTGGCTGTTGCGGGCGGTAGGTGCGAACTGCACTGCCTTCACGGCCGACGTCACCCATTCCGGAACATCGGTATTACCGTTGAGGAACTCTGAGATGCTCCTTGTCTTGCGGTGTGGGGCGTCCGGTATTCCGGCAGGTTCGCTCATCTCCTCCTCGCCGTAGCCGACTGGTATACCGCAAACGATCGTCTCATCGGCTTTTATGTTAAGCGTTTTGCTCTTGCTGTTGAATGTAAAAGCGATGACCCAGCATGTGCCCAGCCCTAGGGAAGTGGCCTCGAGCACGATCTGTTCCCCGTAATATCCGCACTTCTCTTGCAGATGGGGGTCGTTCGTTTTTCCCTTGATAGCTATCACCGAACGGACATTCTTGAACATGAACGATTTGAAAGAACGGAAGGCGTCGCTGTCCTCGATGAGTTCCATTGTCAGCCCTGATGTTTCATTCAGTGCGGAAATGGACCTTCGGAGGGTGTCGATCTTGTCCTGCTCTATGTGTTTTTCGAGATATTTTCTTACGGCCTTTCTTTTCCATACCGCATTGTAAAGGTCTTTGTTCTCCATTTTATGCCTCTTACCTTTTATTTCCGCCCACCATCACGAGATATGCGAGCAGCGCTTCGAGCTGTATCCTTTCGTTGCTTCCCTCTACGATCCTGAACTCGATCTCTCCCGTTTTATCCATGAGCCTGACCTTTTCGGAATCGGTTATGCTGAGATCGAAGAAGGAAGAATGTATCTGTTTAATGATGTCCTGCCCGGACAGGCCGTATTTTATCATAACGTTGTCGAGCATGTCCCTGGCGCTGACGAAGTTTCCTGTCAATGCTGTCTCCAGCATCTTTTTCACCTCTTCGGGTTTGGCAAGACCTGTGGTCTGGTAAACTACATCCAGAGTTATCTGTTTCCCGAGGGATGCGGCGACCTGCATGGAATTGGCGGCGCGCCTCATATCCCCTCTTGCAACGTGGACAAGCCCCTCCAGGGCGTCGTCGTCGATCTTTATCCCCTCGCCGGCGATTATCTTTTTGAGGAATTCTTCAACATCTTCTTTGGTAAGCGGGCTGAACCTGAACACGGCGCATCTTGATTGTATCGGATCGATGATCTTCGATGAATAGTTGCATGAAAGAACGAAACGGCAGACCTTGGAGTATTTTTCCATCGTGCGCCTCAGGGCAGCCTGCGCATCTGTTGTAAGAGCATCCGCCTCGTCCATGAACAGTATCTTAAAATCAGCCTTTCCGAGAGGCGCTGTCCTGGCGACTTCTTTTATTTTCCCTCTGACAACATCTATCCCTCTTTCGTCGGAAGCGTTCAGTTCGACGAAATTCCCTTTCCATTCCTCGCCGAACATCCCTTTCGCCATTGCAATGGCGCATGTCGTCTTCCCGGTGCCTGCGGGGCCCGCGAGCAGGAGGTGCGGCATGTTGCCGGAAGAGACATAGGCCTTCATTCTCTCGGTGATATGTTTCTGACCTATTACTTCATCAAGGTTCTTCGGTCTGTACTTCTCGGTCCAAATCTCGCTCATGGGAAACAATTCTCTATGGCATACATTACGGATAAATATTTTCTGTTTTTCATTCCTTTGTCGGACAATCCATTTTGAATGTTTTTTCGCTGACAGCCAAAACGATACTGCCAAATCTCATTTTGTTCCTCTCTTTCATCCATCGACGTGGCAAATAAATATTTTCTTTTGCTGGAAGGGACGGGGCATTAAAACAATTTTTTGCCGTTGAGGACATCAAGCCCGAACCCTTTTGCAAGGCCGGTCTCTTTGAAGGGATTGACCTTTTGTACTACACCGTCGCGTCTGAAGAACGAACCTGTGTTCTTGAACCAGAACGTGACCCCGGCGGCCATGCATTGATCTCTGATATCCGAAACCCATTCGAGGTCGCATACTCTCGCTTCCCGGCCTGTCTCACCGCCGACGGTGACGTGTTCGATCCCGCCGAGATAGGGCGATAGATCGATCTTTTCCAGCAGCGGTGCGCAGGCAACAAAACGCCGTTTGATCGGATAGGACAAGAACTGCGGCAGTCTTATGTCCGCCAGAGACTGGTTCTCGACCGTACACCCGATGTTCACATTGTCGTAACCGTCGCCCCAGTCGGGAGGAAGCGATACAGGGAAACGCTCGATCCGCTTGGTCAGGATCAGAAAATCCAGGTCGGGACGCTGTTTTATCATCTCCCATGCCTCAGTGCGCCACTCGTCCGCCTCCCGGATGAAGAAATCGCTGGCAAAGCAGGTGGCAACGATCTTCCCTCCCTGAATCTTGGGCGTGCCTTTGGCGGTCTTTGCCACAGGTTTATCGAATTGTTCCGTCTTCCGCACCGTGTTCTGACCATAGCGTTTGGAGTACGGCCCGTAGTAATAACAATAGGTGCAGCCGTCGCTTACCTTGTAGCAACCGGACCATGGCTCCCAGTTCATTTTTCTGCTTCCTTCTGCACTATATGCTCTGGATCGAATAAGTATATTGAGGCCCCGTTGTTTCCGAAAATTTTTTTACTGCATATTAATAATGAAAAAATATGCAGTAAAAACTACAATGCCCAAAAATACTGCATATAAAAAGTATGAAATATGTGCAGTAACACACATTAATAGGCAGAAAACATGCGGCGTTATGATTACTCTATCATAAAGGACCTGAAGATAAGTACCGGCACAGTAAGCCTTACAAACATAATTGAAACATCCAGGATGAAGCAGAGGGAAAGGAAGAACGAGCATCCCGACGCATTCATTGCACTGGAATCCATAGCAAAGGTACAATCCGTCAAAGGGTCCAACGCAATTGAAGGGATTATTTTATCACAAACGTAAAAATTCTTCAGTATAATGGATAATTTTTTCACAAGAGCGATGAACATCCGTCGTAATGCGGCATGTGAGCATTCGATCTGCGCTTGAACACTCCCGGTCGGGCAGCATCCTCTCCTGGCAAGATTAATTATAATCTACGCCCTATCTAACGGCATATGAAAGTCTACGATGCCTACAAGCTGGCGGTAGAGACAGGTATCAAGAACGATCCCAGACCCAAAGAGGAGATCGACCTCGCCCTCAAGAACGCCAAAGAAGAGTATGAAAAGCTTCCTGACGATAAAAAGGAATATTTTGACCGGGAAAAACTGTGGAACCCCTATGCGGACTCCCGTCTCTCCTGGGGAGAAGAACTTGCAAAAGAAACGGAAGCGGAGAGGTTCATGTGGGGCATCGATATCGGAACGGGGGAGATCGTGCTTGCGGACCGCCTCAAAGAAAAGGGGCAGAAGGTCTCGGCGGTGGTCGCCCATCATCCGATAGGCGTATCAAAGACCCCTTTCCCCGAGGTCATGTGGATGCAGACCGACATGTTCCACGACGTGGGGATTCCGATAAACATCTCGGAAGGCTTGATCAAGACCAGGATGGACGAGGTCTCAAGGAATGTGATGGGTTCCAACTACAACCAGCCCGTTGATGCGGCCAGGCTGATGGACATGCTGATGTTCAACATACACTCGCCGGCGGACAACATGGTGCAGCTTTATCTGGAAGACCTCTTCGAAAAGAGCCAGCCAAAATATCTTGAGGAAATTATCGATATTCTGATGAAAGAACCGGAGTTCCGGCAGGCATCAAGATACAACGATCCGCCCAAGATAATGGCCGGCGGCAAAAAGAGCCGCTGCGGCAAGATAATAGCAAAAATGACCGGCGGAACGTCCGGACCGAAAGAAATCTACGAGAAACTCGCCGCCGCTGGGGTCGGAACGGTCGTAGGGATGCATTTCCCCGAATCCCATCTGGAAGAAGCGAAGAAATATCACATAAACATGGTCATCTCCGGGCACATGGCGTCCGATTCCCTCGGGATAAACAGGATATGCGACGTGTGGGAGGAAAAGGGCATCGAAGTGTTCGGCTGTTCCGGGTTCATGAGGTTCAGCAGGAATTGACGATGTTCGAAAGGTCCTCCGCGATAATCAAGGACGGCAAGAAACTGTCCTTTGAGTACGTACCCGATAAACTGGTGCACAGAGAAGAGCAGATGCTCCGTATGGAAACGCTCTTCAGGCCGATGGTAACGACCGGCATCTCATGCTCGGCGTTCCTGACCGGGGGTGTCGGAACGGGGAAAACGGTCACCGCAAAGAGGTTC
>Ga0123354_10019692_pt1 | contig 10595 bp, 8 predicted proteins | sample TergutLab28metaG_2_FD_97872 | JGI IMG/M metagenome (GOLD analysis project Ga0123354, IMG submission 97872) | Labiotermes labralis P4 segment gut microbial communities from Petit-Saut dam, French Guiana - Lab288 P4 | ecosystem: Host-associated > Arthropoda: Insects > Digestive system > Gut ...
CCAATCAAATCTATCCGGATTAAAATCCGTTTGTATTTCTCTAATTTTGTTTTACCTTTGTTCCGCAGCATATTTTTATAGTTTTGTTAGAACGTTACTAAGTTAATCATTTTCAATGATATTGGCAAAAAAATATGCCACTTTTTATCTATTCTCCCTCTTTTTTTCAGAGGGTTATGAAGTGCGAAACATTAGTGAATAAAAACATGCAAATATGCAATTATTTTTTATACGGTACAAACACGGTACAAAAGCAATAATAAAATCCAATATTATTGCGTATTAACGATAAAAAAGAAATAAAAAAAGTCGCCATAAAATAGCGACTTATTGATAGATGGTTATATTTTATATTGTTTGTAATCAACAAATTACTTTCCTATACAAAACTTCCTAAATATCTCCCCAAGCACCTCATCCGTTGTGATTTCGCCGGTGATTTCGCCGAGATAGTGCATACATTCGCGGATGTCTTGTGCGATGAAGTCGCCCGAAAGGTTGGAAGTTAAGCCGTTTTTCACCCGATCGATTGAGGCGATGGCTTTGGTTAAGGCTTCATAATGACGCAGGTTAGAGACTATTACGTCGTCGGTGTTCAATTCGGGCAAGTCGGCGGCTTTCAACAAGGCTTTCTCTAATTTTTCGGTGTTCTTCTTGTATTTGGCGGATAGATAGATGCGTTCGGCTGGGACGTCGGGTAGAAATTCTTCATCAAGAATTTGTTGCTCTTCCGGACTGATTTTATCTATTTTATTGAAAACAATAAGTAATTTTTTATGTTTAGTTTTTGGAACTATCTTGTCGGCAATGTATTCAATTTCCGTGTTAAAATGTGTCGTATCAATCATCCAGATTATGATCGACGCCTGATCAATTTTGTGGAATGTCCGGTCGATTCCCATCTTTTCCACTTCGTCGTTGGTGTCCCTGATTCCTGCCGTATCAATGAAACGGAATGCTATTCCCTGAATATTGATGACGTCTTCTATTGCATCGCGGGTCGTACCGTGAATTTCGGAAACTATGGCTTTGTCTTCATTCAACAAAAGATTGAGTAAGGTTGATTTGCCGGCGTTGGTTTCGCCGACTATTACGACCGGAACTCCATTTTTCAGGACATTCCCTACGCTGAACGAGTTTGCTAAACGGGTGATAATCACTTGAATATCATTCGCTAATTGAATCAATTGACTACGGTCGGCAAATTCAACATCTTCTTCGCCAAAGTCTAATTCAAGCTCAATCAGTGAAACAAAGTGCAGCAGTTGTGATCGTAAATATTGCAATTCTTTACTGAATCCACCTCGCATCTGGTTCATAGCCATGCGATGAGATGCTGCTGATGAGGATGCGATAACATCAGCTACGGCTTCTGCCTGCGATAAATCCATTTTTCCATTCAGGAAAGCGCGCTGGGTAAATTCGCCGGGGTGAGCCAATTGGCAACCTTTTTCAATCAATAGCTTCAAAATTTCTTGCTGGATATAGGTCGAACCATGACAGGATATTTCAACGACATCTTCACCGGTAAATGAATGCGGCTGATGAAAAACGGCAACTATCACTTCATCCAGAACAATGTTGTTCTTCACAATTTGACCGTGGTTCATTGTGTAAGGAGATTGTGCACGTATGGTTTTTTCTTCGCTTGCCGGCTGAAAAATTTTATCACAAACGGTTATCGCTTCCGGTCCAGAAACCCGGATTACCGCAATTCCTCCCTGACCGGCAGGGGTGGAAATGGCACAAATGGTAGAATTGGCAATATTGCTCATTTTCAATTATATTTGAAATATCATGGGATGGCGGGTGAAGCCCGCCATCCCACTGAATAATCATATTCTGTCTAATACTTTTTGTATCAATTCGTCGAACGAACCTTTGTAGTCGGTATTCATTCCTCCGGAATAGCGACCGGCAATAATCAAGCAAGTTGTCAGCGCTTTGTGTCCCATCAGACCGGCTAAAGCCGCTAAAGCGGCGCTTTCCATCTCATAATTCGCTATCTTGAGCCCGTTGTATTCAAACGATTCAATCCGTTTATTCATATCCGGATGACTTAGTCCTAACCGGACATGTCGTCCTTGTGGTCCATAAAACCCGCTTGCAGAAATTGTTATTCCTTTTATCATATCATAACCGATGCGGTCTGTCAATTCTGCATCGGAAGGAACAAAATAGGGGTTTGCCAGTAGTCCGTTCCACTGGGTATGCTCCATAAAATGATGGAACAAATCCTTGTCAACGAATTGTTCGCCATTTTCGTAGAAGAAAATCAATCCATCCATTCCCATAGATATTTCCGAAACGACATAAGTTCCTATCGGACAAAATGGTTGCAGTCCGCCGGAAGTTCCAATTCGAACCAAAGTCAACTGATGGAAATCTTTTTTCACTTTACGCGTCTGTAAGTCTATATTCGCCAAGGCGTCCAATTCGGTCATGACAATATCAATGTTGTCGCAACCTATTCCGTGCGATAAAGCAGTAATTCGCTTACCGCTATACGTTCCGGTTATCGTACGGAATTCCCGGCTTTGAATGTCAAATTCAATACTGTCGAAGTAAGAGGCAACGACCGGCACCCGTTCGGGGTCGCCCATCATGATTATTTTATCTGCCAATTGCTCCGGTTTCAGATGCAAGTGAAAAATTGAGCCATCTGCATTGATCGGTAGTTGGTCGGGGGGAATTATTCTCATGTTAGTTAGGAATTACCCCCCAACCCCCTAAAGGGGGAGTTTGCGCAATGATTCTATCTCATCACTACAAAGTCCCCTTTAGGGGATTTAGGGGCATTTATCTTTATTTCATCGGTTTATCTGTTGATTTCGAGACAGGTTTCGCAATTGTTTCCCTCATATCGGTATCCGCCTGGATATTTTTCATTTTGTAATAATCCATAATACCGAGATTACCTTCATGGAATGCTTCGGCTATTGCAATCGGTATTTCAGCTTCAGCTTCAATCACTTTGGCGCGGGCTTCCTGCGCTTTGGCTTTCATTTCCTGTTCGAGCGCAACTGCCATCGCACGGCGTTCTTCGGCTTTCGCCTGCGCGATGTTTTTGTCGGCTTGCGCCTGATCCATCTGCAAGACGGCGCCGATGTTCTTACCGATGTCGATGTCGGCAATGTCAATGGAAAGGATTTCGAAAGCAGTTCCGGCGTCCAAGCCTTTCTTTAATACTACTTTGGAAATGCTGTCAGGATTTTCAAGCACTTCTTTGTGCGTTTCCGCACCGCCGATGGAAGAAATGATTCCTTCTCCAACTCTCGCGATTACCGTTTCTTCGCCGGCGCCACCAACCAATTGTTTGATGTTGGCGCGTACAGTGATACGCGCTTTGACCAGCAGTTGAATACCGTTTTTCGCTACGGCGGCAATCGGAGGCGTATCAATCACTTTAGGATTTACCGACATTTGAACGGCTTGAAAAACGTCGCGACCTGCCAAGTCGATGGCTGTCGCCATTTGAAAGGCCAAGTCGATATTTGCTTTTTCGGCGGAAACCAGCGCATGGACTACGCGCTCGACATGACCTCCGGCAAGGTAATGCGCTTCCAACTGGTCGCGGACAATGTTGTTCAAACCGGCTTTGTGCGCTTCAATCATAGAGCTGACAATGACTGGAGGCGGTACTTTCCTTAATCGCATCAGAAAGAGTTGCAATAAGGAAATGTTCACTCCCGATGCTTTTGCGGTAATCCACAATACAAAGGGGACATAATAAAAGAAGATTGACAGCACGATAATCGCTGCGACAATCAATGCAATCCAAAGAAATACTCCAGGTTCCATAGGACTCATACTGTTAATTTTTTAATTATTTATTTAATTAGTTGTTGTTACTATTAATTGCGTTGGATATACCTTAATGACTGTTATAGATGTGTTTTCATCAATGAATTCACCCATGGTTTTCGCTTCCATCGTAATATTATTGATTTTAACTTTTCCCATTGGATTCATACGTGAAATGGTGATTCCTTTATCGCCTTCGGAAATAACCGGTAAATCTTTGGCTGCTACCGTAGAGTTGATATTAGTTTTCAAAGCGATCCGGTCTAAGGCTTTGGATTTTATCAAATAAATAAATGCAATACCAATTACGACAGCCATCAAAAGTAAAGTAATAATTCCGGCTGTTACTCCAAGACTTCGAAAAGCATAAACTATACCGCCGATTGAAAATAAAGCTCCACCCAAACCTGTTATTCCAAAGCCCGGAATAAGAAATATTTCTGCCAGAACCAGCAAAACGCCGACACTGCAAAGCACAATAACAATCAGTATATTCATAATTTCAACTATTTTTTAGTTCGCAAATATTTAATTTCCGAATTTCGCGCTTCAACCAACGATTTTTTATATGTTTGATACAACGCTTCAAGTTGTTGCTCGTTTGACAAAATCGGCGACCGTAGCGATTGTTTCTGAGCGTCGCTTCCATCGGCAAATGCCTTTCGCTGAGAATCCAACTGATCTTCAGCTGTTTGGATTTTTTCTTCCAGTTCTTTCGATTGCAGATAGGATTTTTTTGCCGCATCGCTTTCAAAGTCTGCTAAGGTATAATATACAATACTGTCGTTGATAATAAAGGTAAAATCTTTTTTCACTTTGTACTGTTCTTTTACCATACCGGCTTTCAATTGATCGAGTTTGCTTTGATAATTGGCGTTTGGAATCCAAGTGTCTTTGATCGAAGTAATCATCGCCCTGTTTCTCAATAAATCTTCATTATTACTTTCAATCGGAGTAACTTCATCATTCGGAATAAATGTATAAATAACGACTTTATTTTCAGGCTGAAAACGGTCGGTAGCAAAATAGCCGATACCGTTCACTTCATCTATTACCAACATGTAGTCGTTATAAATAGAATTAAAAGGCATGCCCAGCTGATTAGGAGCTAAATAAGTGTCGGTATTCAAGTTGTAGCGGCTAACGAATAAATCGTATCCACCAATAGAACCGTTGCCGGTAGAAGCATAATAAATGGTTAAGCCGTCGGGCATTACAAATGGATAATTATCGTTGGTTGCACTATCGGAAGGTATATTCAATGGTTTTTCTTCCGACCAATTATCCTGAATTTTGTATTGGAAATTTAAGCGAAAGTAACCGTCTTCATCTTTTTTAGCAAAATAACGACGGTCTTTTAATTGATTTTCGTATATAACCGTATTGTCGGTTTGTTCAAGCGTTCCCGTTTCTTCGCCAAAAAAATAAGTATTTAAGAAGTTTTTTTTATCCACGACAACACTGTCGATTATTTGAATATTTTCGCAGTGCGAGAGCATTCGTGCAAGGTTTTCAGCTTGCTTCAGTAATGGTCTGATAGAATCAGCCGCCTGCACTTGCGGCTTTTTGATTTTCATGAATGCATCAATTTGCATCTGATACGCTTTTGCCGCTTTATCAAACTGATATAGTTGATAATATATTTCGGCGGCTTCTATGTATTTTTTCTTGGAAAACAAAAGGTCGGCTTCTTCAAGCGTTTGAGCCTGAAAATTTACAATGTATAAGACGAGCAAGGTAGCAATAAGTGAAATCCGTTTCATTTCATCTGTAACCGCATTTTTAAGTTTTAATACGTTTCAAAGGTACTAATTATTTTAATTATTTCAATTGCATTTTAAAATAAGTTGTAATTTTGCAGTCATTATCTAATTTTTTCAATTCTAAATATGAACCCAACAGTAATCACCTCTTTGAAAGATATAAATCTGAGCACAATATCTTGGTCTGATGTAATTGATTTCCTAACGCATCAGGCATTGGATTTCGGTTCAAAGTTGCTCATCTGTATCGCCGTATATGTTGTAGGGAAAAAGCTTATCCGGCTTTTGAATAACGTTTTAGGGAAATTGATGAACAGCAGGAAATTAGACGTGTCGGTGATTTCTTTCTTGACCAGCCTGATCAATATTTTGTTGACGGTTGTGCTGTTGATTACCATCATTAATATTTTGGGAATCAATAACAGTTCGTTTGTAGCGCTTTTCGCTTCTATCGGAATAGCGATGGGTATGGCGTTAAGCGGTACGATGCAGAATTTTGCAGGAGGAGTGATGATTCTACTGTTTCGTCCCTATAAAATCGGCGATTACATACAGGCGCAAGGGCAGGAGGGTACGGTAAAATCCATTCAAATATTCAATACTGTTTTGATTACGTCGGATAATCGAACTATATACGTACCCAACGGCGGTCTAAGCAATAATGTCATTGTTAATTTCAATGATCAGGATATGCGAAGGATAGAATTGTCGGCAGGCATTGGCTACGGGACAGATTATGACAAAGCGAAATCAATCATACAAAATATTTTATCTTCCGATAAACGGATATTAACCGACACTGTTCCTTATATTGCCTTAAAAGCGCTGAATCAAAGTTCGGTCGATATACTGATTCGGGTATGGGTAAAACGCGCCGACTATTGGGATGTGTATTACAATATCAATGAACAGATTTATAAAACATTTGCAGCTAATGGAATAGACGTTCCTTTTCCTCAAATAACAGTCCGTTTGTCAGATAATTCTAAAAATAACTAAAAATAATTCGTATAGACGATTTTTTTTGTTATTTATTTTGTATTTTTGTGCCGCTTAATTGATAAATTTAAATACTGTATTCTTATGGCACAAATAACTACAAATGAGGTAATTGAATGGGCAAAGAGTTTTCTTCAGCAAGCCGATTCGGAACTAACGCAGGATGAAATAAGAGAGCAAAAGAAATTTGCTTCGTTAATACAAACTCCTGAATATAAGACATTTTTATCGAGAATGCTGGATGAGTCTTCGCAAATCAGGGATGACCGGCAATTAAATAAACGGGTAAGAGGAATAATTAATGAATATGGTATTCCCGATTTTTTCAATGTTTTCGACCGGAGTTTGATAAAAATTTACATGGCTTTCGGACATTGGTTCCCATCCATTGCAATGCCGTTTTTCAAAGCTAAACTTCGTAGCGAAACGAATAAGATTATTATTGCCGAAGAGCGTCCCGAACTGACCAAGCATCTTGAGGAACGGTCGAAAAGCCAAATTGGACAGAATGTTAACTTGTTAGGTGAAGTTGTATTGGGCGATAAAGAAGCTGAAAATCGCTACCGGCATTACCTCAATGCGCTGGAAGAACCGGATATCAATTATATTTCAATCAAATTATCGGGGATTTATGCTCAGATTCATTCGTTAAGCTATCAACAAAATAAAACGGAACTCTGCGAATTAGTGGCGGCTGTATATCAAAAAGCAATCGATTTTCCTTATACGGATTCATCTGGGATGAAGCGTCCGAAATTCGTCAATCTCGACATGGAGGAATATAAAGATACGGCGCTGACCCTCGATGTGTTTATCGAAGTCATGGGTCGTCCCGAATTTAAAAATTATACTGCCGGAATTGTTGTGCAGGCTTATCTTCCGGATGCATCCGGTTTTCAACAGCGCTTGTTGGATTTTGCAAAGAAACGGGTAGCCGCAGGAGGAGCTCCCATCAAAATGCGTTTGGTAAAAGGCGCCAATTTGCAGATGGAAAGCATTATTTCTTCCTTACGGGGATGGACGAATCCAATCTATTCGACAAAAGAAGAAGTTGACGCCAATTATTTGCATATTTTGGACAAGGCTTTATTGCCGGAAAATGCCAAAGTTTGCCATTTGGGGGTTGCATCTCACAATTACTTCACCATAGCCTACGCATATCTCTTGTCGGAGGTGAATGTCGTTTCGGAATATGTTACTTTTGAAATGCTTGAAGGAATGGCGAATAACTTACCGCGAGTCATGCGCAAATTGCAAAAGCAGATTATTCTTTATACGCCGGTAGTAAAAGCTAACCATTTTTTGAATGCTATTTCTTATCTTGTTCGCCGGTTGGACGAAAATACCGGAAAAGATAATTTCTTAAGTTATTCGTTTAATTTGAAGTTAGCAAGTCCGCATTGGAATTTTCTGGCGGAGCAGTTTCTCAAAGCCTTCAGTATGAAAGATACGATAGCTACGATTCCTTTGCGTAAACAGAACCGGAATGAAAAAGCCGTTCCTGTGGAAGATATCAATACCTTTGCTAATGAGCCCGACACCGACCTTGATTTGCCGCAAAACCGTCAATGGGCGTTAGACGTATTGAAAAAATGGGAAACTACGGTCAATGAAAAGAATTTTGTTGTGCCGGTTCAAATAGGTGAAAAAGAGTATCTTACCGAAAATAAAAAAATCTATCGCGACCGGAGCCGTGATGACCGGGTATTATTCTGCGAAGCGAATTTATCGTCTTTGGAACAGATAAAAGAAATCATAAATGTTGCAGAAAAAGATGAATCAGGATGGAGGAAAACTTCATTAGAAAAACGAAACGTCATTCTCCATAAAGTGGCTGAGAACTTGAGTAACAGCCGTGGAGATTTAATCGGCTGCATGGCGGCAATCACAGGAAAGTCATTTACCGAAGGCGATATCGAAGTTTCCGAAGCAACTGATTTTTGTCGCTTTTATCCGATATCGATGAAGCTTTTCGATGATTTATCCACAGTTTCTTATCAACCGAAAGGAATCATTTTGGTGATTCCGCCTTGGAATTTTCCGCTGGCGATTCCGGTGGGCGGCGTTGCTTCTTCTCTTGCCGGGGGAAATTCGGTTATCTTAAAGCCTGCTACCGTTGCGCTTCCTATCGCATGGCAATTCGCGCAATGCTTCTGGGATGCAGGAGTTCCAAAAGACGCCCTGCAAGTGGTTTGTCCTGCCGAACGAACGGCTTTGAATTATTTAACGGCGCATCCGTCTGTTAAACACGTGATTTTAACCGGCGGAACCGATACCGCTTTCCGTTTGTTGGAAAACAGTCCGCGCACGCCGCTTTCGGCTGAAACCGGAGGTAAAAATGCAATCATCATTACCGCCAATGCCGACCAAGACCATGCCATTTTGAATGTTGTTTCATCGGCGTTCAGTAATGCCGGACAAAAATGCTCCTCTTGTTCGCTGTTGTTAGTAGATAAAAAAACCTATAACGACACGACGTTTCAATCAAAATTAAAAGACGCCGTTACCAGCTTACATACTGGAAGCGTTTGGGACACTATGAACTATGTCGGTCCGATGATTGATAACCGGAACGAAAAATTACTGTATGCCATCGAACATCTCGAAGAAGGCGAATGGTGGTTGGTTGCTCCTGAGTTTTTGGATGAAAAGAAATATATTTTGAAACCCACCGTAAAATGGGGCGTTAAACCTACCGGTTATACGTTTAAAAATGAATTGTTTGCGCCGATTTTGTCAGTCGTTTGCATTGATGATTTGGAACAGGGAGTCGCTTATGCCAATTCTTCGGAATATGGATTGACAGCCGGTTTGCAAAGTCTGAACGAAAAAGAGCAAGCTTATTGGAAGCAGCGTATCGAAGCCGGCAACTTATACATCAATCGCGGAATAACCGGCGCTATCGTGCGTCGTCAGCCGTTCGGCGGAATGAAACGTTCCGCTTTCGGCGGCGGAATTAAAGCCGGAGGACCGAACTATGTTTCTTGTTTCATTGAATTTACAGAAAAACAAATTCCTAAAGCCGAAGAGTTGGTATTATTTAGCAATTTGCTTACGGATAAACAGGACAGAAATAGGCTAAGCTTTGCTTTCGACAATTACCAGAAAGTCTGGGAAGAAGAATTTTCTCAGGAAAAAGATGTTTCCCATGTTTACGGGGAAGAAAATACTTTCCGCTATCTTCCTGTGAAAAATATAGGATTTCGCATACAGGAAACGGATCGTATAGTCGATATACTTTTAGTGATGATTGCCGCGAATGCGACAAAAACCGATTTGTTGATAAGTATAAGTAGAGATAATCCTTATTGCGAAGCTTTCCGGATAATGATTTCAGCATTGTCAGGCATCGAATTGATTATTCAAGACGAGGCGGGCTTTATCGGTGATATGGAGAAATACGAACGGATTCGCGTTATTTCACCGGAGACTTCGGACGCCATTTATCAACAGGCGGCAAGGCTCGGTCAGTACATCGCCGATAGAAAACCGCTCGTCGAAGGACGAATCGAATTGCTGCATTATTTGAAGGAACAAAGCATTGCCTACGAATACCATCGCTATGGAAGTATTTTCGGGGAAAAGAAATAGAATTCTTTGAGACAGTCTCTGTTTTGAATTAGAGATAAAGATGATATTTCCGCAATCCCATGATAAGTATGTACCGTTTTTTTCAGGGGATCCCGCGTCAAGCGCGGGATGACAATTAGGTAATTCAATCCGGCATTCCGGCAGGAATGCTTCTCTCGGTAGAAAAAATGAGGTCTCCTCTCTCTTGCATCCTTTTAAGGATGCATCCCATAACGGGATGCAGGTTTTCTGCGATATGCCGTTCCCTTCTACCGAGAGATACATTCCTAACGGAATGTCATGGGAAAAATGTTGTCAAATAAAAAATACATATAATGTCATTGCGTCAAACTGCCGGACAGCGGCAGCGCTATTTCCACGCAACATTATATTTCAGTATTTTAGCGGGGACGCCACCAGCTAAACAATTAGCGGGTATGTCTTTATTTACAACCGAAC
>Ga0123354_10019693_pt1 | contig 10595 bp, 7 predicted proteins | sample TergutLab28metaG_2_FD_97872 | JGI IMG/M metagenome (GOLD analysis project Ga0123354, IMG submission 97872) | Labiotermes labralis P4 segment gut microbial communities from Petit-Saut dam, French Guiana - Lab288 P4 | ecosystem: Host-associated > Arthropoda: Insects > Digestive system > Gut ...
AAGTTGATTTTTTTTCAGTTTTTTTTTTGTAAATAAATTATGGGGGGGAGTCTTGAAGATTTCCTTTATAGTGGAGGGGGGGCGACAAATACCCTTAGCTTTGTATATGTACTGTTTTTTTTTTTTTTGTAAATAAAGTTTACATAAGGACATGAGCTCTATTTTTTTAGACATTTGGAGCATTAGACTGCTGCTTTATGGAAGAGGTATACTTATCACTAACCACTAGTAATGCTGTGGAGGCTGCTGAGAGAATGAGATATGTGTATTTAGGGGAAAATGTTTCACCTTGAGGAATAATATAAAGTGGAGAGGGTTCAATCTGTTTTTGAGTATGGAAGCATATGAGGAATATGTCTTTAGTTCCAGTCCAGCAGTTGCCATATTGTAAGAAACATTTGTGAAATGACACCATACTTTCAAGTAATAACTTCTGTACATAACAGTTTCTTTACTTTCAAGCATGACACATTGCAGTGGCTACTTACATAAATAAGATGATTATGTGAGTAAATGATAGGCCAATAAAACTATTAGTGTAATGCCGATAGTAGTAATAAGTGAATGAATGATGGAGAGAATAGTGCAATGAAATACAGGAGCTTTGGGGAATTGTCTTTTGGTGCTGCTCTTTCCACTGTTAATACCAAACAGTATTACAAATAAGGTGTTCTTCATTTTGTCTGCCATATAAAAACCCATGCAGTATCAGTTTAAATTTTCTTTCTACATAAATAGATCATTACGTGTCACTGTTACTTAAAGCTACAATTTCTTAGCACTAGCCCAACTTATCATAACATCCCATTGTTGCCATATATCATCATAGTAACTAATGTTCAGAAGTACAAAAATTGGAACCATTTGCAGCAACAGAGGTTCAGCTGTATTCAGAATAGTGTGCCTGATACAACAAAATTGGGGTTTTCCACTATAACAGGCAAAGTCATGTTACTTGATGATGAACTGTGGCTCACATGTTGTTGTGGTATCTAATGGCTCTACTGGTAGACACTAGCCAGAAGGGGTTTCCTCCTGGCCTCAACTGGCTTGTAGGCATGCTGATACACAGAGGCCAGCCTCCAGTGCTCTGGATAACCTTGCCCCATGTGACCAGGCCAGAGACTGAAAGGTGGTGTCAAAGTGTCGATAGAATAACTTCTCTTGGCAAAGGGCATGCGGGGCTTGGGCACACGCACTTGCTTGGCTGCAGCTGTCTGTGGCCGAATACTGCAACCACTGTCAAAGCTGTTGCTGGGCTTGCCTGCTTTGAAGGCCATCTTGTACTCAGAATGGGGACGGTACTGTGGGGGTCGTGGCTTCAGCTCACAGGCCACACAGGGTCGTGATCCCAGGAGGCGCTTGACAGGCCTGTGGCTTGTCATCATTAGGGTAGGAGAGCTCCGGTACTCTTTGTGGCGTTCCAGTGCTGCAGAAGTGGGAGCCTCAGCTTCAGCACTTCTCCTTCTCCTGTGAGCACTTCCCACATTGGGGCTGCTATTCTCCTTGGTCTCTCCCCAGGCACTCTTTGGGAGCATGGGTAAGTTACTTTCACTCTTATCTGGTGGCGTGTTACAGCCCTCCTTTGTACCACAGGGCTTCTTGGTGCCATGATCATCCTCAATTTCAACAACTTCTTTGGTGTCACAATGCCCATTTGTTTCGCAACCCTTCTTGGTGGCACAACCCTCTGTAGTGCCACGGACCTCATTGGTTTCATAAACTTCCTTTGCCTTGCCGTTTTCCTTGGCACTGTGATCAGCAGGTGGTTGGTGCACCAGAACAAATACTGCGGGGGCTGCGCTACCGTTGCTGCCGTCTATGTGAGGTGAGGGTTGGGGCTCATCTTCCTCTCGCGGAGGCTTCAGATCCCAACAAATAGCAAGATGCATGTCTGAAATGCGGCCAGTACTAGGGCGGTGGGGTAGCAGTTCCTCCATCTGCTTGTGTTCCTCCTTCTGGACAGCTGTCTTGGGGCGATATACTCTCAATTTGCTGCACTGGGATGGACCCGGTGGTCCATAACCTTTGTACCCCACTGCTGACACCCCTGGGGGTCCCACGTTGAGACCCTTCCCAGGATGTGGCTCCCTTTTTGTCTGAAGGGCGCAGTACAGTGTGTCGTCCACTGTGTCAGGCAGTGGTGTGTGCTGCAGATTCCCTCGATGCAACTGCTTCGCGATCTGGAAGTTTGAGGACACGCTGGCGAGAGGAGGCCTGATGTCTGAAGATGGTGTGGATGTGTGTGGCTTTGTGGACAGGAGCGGCTTAGGAGTGTGTGGTTTGGGAAGTGGTGGGGTGGAGGGATGAGAGTTGTAGACAGGAGGAGTGGGAGTACGGGATTTGTGGTTAACGGAATCTTGGCGCGTAACTCCTGTCAATTTTGGAGTACCAGCAGCACGTCCAGTCACACGAAGTGATCCCACGGATCCAGGAGGAGTGGCACCATTGTTATTAGGCTTCATGCTGTTGCCATGATGATCCTACCACAATAAGTAGGATAACTGATGGCTACTCTTGACATTTATACGTTGACTCAGAAAATAAGAATTCTTTTATTAAATTTGTGTAATTATGCAGCAGTTCTCAATATTTTTTTTTTAGTCTGTTTCAGAATCATTCAACCCATGGGGATCCCCGGATGTGTATGATAAATGACAAATCTGTACTAAAATATGAGTTTTTGGGATTTCGCAGCAGTGCAATTGAAGTCTCCATTCTTCTGGGATGTCACTGGGCGATTTGGTGCCTGACGTTTCGAGATGCCATGGTGATTTCATCTTCAAGGTTTGGAATGTCCAATGAGAGACCACAATGCTGTATCGAAGCATCGAGAACCAGTCATCCAGTGACGGGTGACACATCCCAGAAGAGTAGAGATCTCAACTGTGTTAGAAATTTGTGTGCATATTGCAGTCTTTTGAGCTGTGGGACAGTGTAGTTTAGTAGGCGGGCACCATGTTAAGGAGCAACATACAGCCTTCACCTTCAGCCCAAGGAATTGGGGTAAAATGCTCTTCCAAAATGCTTGTACCTATTGCCAGATTACGTGATGCTATAAGCCAGAGAATCACAAGATAAATCTTTGTCGCCATGAGAACTTCAAATTTCAGAAACTTGTGTAATATTAGAGTACTTGTTGCATGAAAACCGAGAAAGAAGGTGCATTCCCACGGATACAAAAATTGAAAACTGCTGTTGTAAATAATGTTACTAATTCAAGTATGCTTTTCTGAGTTAATTTTTATTATAATGAGAAATAATAAAACAAAGATGCAAGTGCAAAAAAAAAGTTTATATTCGTATATTTGTGATTCATGCCCTGTAAAATTTCAATCAGTGGTACTAAAAATTGTGTGTAAGAGTGAGAAGTGTGGAACGACTTCACACGGCACAGTCTGTAAAAATGTTGCAAGTGGGAATCTGACAAACTGTAAACTGAAGGAAGCCAAATAAACTGCTTTCAGCTACAAGGCAGTTAGTGCACAAACAGGTACCTTCAGCCAGACACTATAAACTTATTGTGTACAATCATGCACACACTGGTGCCATAGCCGGACACTAGCAAACACTCCTGTTACAATCATGCACACACTGGTACCATAGCCTGACACTAACATACCCTGAGTACAATCATTCACATATCTTGTGCTGCAGCCAGACATTAATAAACACTTCCGAGTACAATCGTGCACACACAGGTACCATAGCTGGGCATTTAACAAACACCCCTTAGTGGCAGCCATCATGCACACCCACATACCGCAGCCAGAAAATACAGAACACACCTGAGTAAAATTATGCACATACGGGTGACGTAGCCGGACACTAGTGAACACTCCTGTATACAATTACATACACACAGGTGCTGCAGCCGGACACTAGCGAACACTCCTGAGTACAATCATGCACACATGGTTGCCACAGCTGGACGCTATCGAACAATCCTGAGTATAATCATTCACATACAGGTGCTGTAGCCTGACACTACCGAACACTCCTGGGTACGATTATCCACATATAGGTGCCACAGCCGGACACTACTGAGCACTCCTGAGTACAATTATGTACACATGGGTGACTTAGGTGGACAATAATGAACCCTTCTGCATGCAATCATGCACACACAGGTGCCGCAGCCAGATACTAGCGAACACTCTTGAGTACAATCATGCGCACACAGATGCCGCAGCTGGACACTACCGAACACTCCTGAGTACAATCATGCACACACAGGTGCCGCAGCCGGACATTACTTAACACTCCTAAGTACAATCATGCACACACAGGTGATGCAGCCAGACACTAGCGAACACCCCTGAGTACAATCATGCACACACAGGTGCCATTGCCAGACATGTAACAAGTAAAATCATGCATCATGTAAGTGACGACCTGCACCCATCTCTCCCTACAACTGGCCCTATTTCAGTAACCGCATGCCTAACTAAACCACTGTCATATCGAAGGTCGCAGTCGGGTGGTTAGAATTCCTGCTTCATGCTCGGAATATCACCGTTTCATGTCTTGACTTGAGTTCGGCTGTCCAGAACTTCTTTATTCCACAACGTTTCGAATTCACCATTCATTATTGCAAATCGATACCACAATATTGGAGTTACTGCAGGCGTCTTTGCACCAAGAAGAAACTGATCATATATGACAGGCTTTTCTGTCCTTGTTTTGTCATTATTACAGAGAGTAGTTATAAATCAAAGTAGAAGATGGCAGTAGTGGAAGTTATACTTGAGTCAGTATAACAGTGCCCAACTTGGCTGAAAACTCAGTTTAGGTAGCAGAATATCTCACTGCATATTATTATTATTATTATTAGATACAAATAATGTTCGAGTGTGGTGTATTTCCAACTAGATGCAAATAAACGTCAAAAAACCAGAGTCATTTTCTTTTGTAGAAAAACATACTGGCATGGTTTTGATTACAAATTGTGTGAATCTTCTATCACATGCACGGACTGCATCAGGGATCTGGGAGTGCTTATAGACACAAAGCTTCCGTAATATATAAATAACCAACAAATTGCTCTTCAATGTTTATGATGTATTTTATTCACTATTTTCTCTCCAACATGTTTCGGCCGCAATTGCAGCCATATGCAGGGTTATGTTATTATTACAAGAATACAAAGGTACACATGTGGTTAGCTGTGTCGCTGTCACTCCATAACAACTACAAATTATTGTAACAAAATTATATTTATCATAACAGTTTACAATTATAATTATTATAACAATTAAATCATAATAATTAAAAATTATAATAATGTTTAATTGTTGTAGAGTGACAGCGACACAGCTAACCACGTTTGTACTTTGTATTCTCGCAATAATAACATAACCCTGAAGATGGTCACAATTGTGGCCGAAACATGTTGGTGAGAACATTGTGAATAAATACATCATAAACATTCGAGTGCATTTTGTTGTTTATTGGTATGATATGGACCTGATTAATGCTGCACGGATGATGGAACATATTAAAAAAAACACAATGCTTCATTTTCAGCAACAGACAGCATTTTGTCTCAGGCTATTAGACTAGTCTCCTTTTCGCCACTGCACAGCCCACTGACTCTATACCATTATCTGTGCTCTATACTGCATTCTAGTCAGACCCAAGTTTGACTATGCTTCTGTTCCGTGGAATTCTGTCACTTGCTCGGATGCTTGTAAGCCGCAGCGCATCCAGCGGCAGTTTGTATATCTTAGTCATCATCGTTTTTTCAGTCACGTAGATTACAGCATTGGTAATGTTTTTAATTAACTTACTTGAAATTACATACGAGAAGTGCTCGGAGGCGTCTCCTAGATGTCCTTTTTTTTTTAACGGATGTTTTCAATGGTTCAGATACTGTCCTATCATTTTGGAAACTGTCGGCCTACGCGTGCCAAATCGAAATTTTAGAGACTTAGTTTGTTTATAGTGTTGACTCTAAACGTCGAAACAGCCATTCCGCTAGGTGCCCTTCAATGGCAAATGCCATCGGCAGTGATAGAGAACATTCAATGGACGTTCGGTCTAGGTTGACAATTGGCTAGTATCTATACTTTTACTTTGTAATTCAGAAACTTTTAACCTCTGATCCTGTGGTAAATCTAACCTGTATGAATGTTTTATATATTAGATTATGTTAATGTTGCATCACTTGAGCTGTTACACTAGCATGTTAATAAATGAGAAATCGAATTGAATTATGGTTTTCGTAAGTTTATTGTAATGTAAAACTAACTACTCTGTTGACATGTTAGAGTTTTTTAAGTTTGGGTTTTCACGAGTTTATTGTCCACTAGAGAAATTTATGACTTTATACCAGTCAATAAATAAACATCAACTCGTATCAAGGCCACACACATAAAACTCCATGTCTTGTTAACATTAGTCTAAATAAATGTCAGTCGATAGCTTCCGCGAGGAATATGGGGCTGTCTGGGCCATAAAAAAACAATTAGGAAGTAGCAACATGGATACCCCCCACCCCCACCTCCAACCCCGCGCTGGAACAGGGAAGTGTTTGTCCATCACTGTAATTACTGAATTGGTCTAGTGACAACAGTTCGCGCCGTGCAGTAGCGGCAACTTCTGCAACAGAATTGCAGTCTCTCAGTCTAAACATTAAGGCGGGGCTGGAGTCATACTCTTTTCGGTTTTCGTCTTAAATCCGGTGTCTAAAATAGTAATTAATACAATGTTTATGTGACGGAATCGGTCCCATTCTACAGTAAAAAGAATGTGGGAAACACCCACTTGGGTGGGCCCAATAGGAAAAACTATTCTCAAAGTTAAGAAAACAGAAATCCAGACTGAAGAATAAAAACCAACTAGATGCCACTTATTACAGGGTTATTCGAAATGATTGTCGGGGTTTTGACAACTTGTCATACACAATACACTTGAGATAGGTGTTTATGTATTTTTTATTTAATAGAACAACACTCCAAGTTTTTGCTACATACCTTACAGGTGCTCTATATGTGCAACCTTTGTGATTCTACAAACATCAACACGATAATCGATTTCGTTCCAAACTGTTTGTAACATGTCAGCGGTGATGGTTTCAATGGCAGTTCTGATTCGTACCTTCAGTTCCGGGATACTTGCGGGAAGAAGAGGAACATAAACCTGATCCTTGACGTAACCCCATAGAAAAAAATCACACGGGGTTGCATCTGGAGAACGAGGTGGCAGTTGTTAAAACCCCGACAATCATTTCGAATAACCCTGCATTTTATTATACTTTTTATAGGCTCAACATGTTTCGGGCACTACTATGCCCATCATCAGGAGCTCGCGACTATAATGTTGATTACCACATTGATCGTTTAGTTCTTGGTTTGGTGTAGGTTAGAGGTTAGGTGCGGTTAGGCTGGGTGGTGTCCGGATTGCAGGCTAAAGCAAGACTCCAACCTACAGCAAACCAAGAACGAAACGACCAATGTGTTAATCAACATTATAGTCGTGAGCTCCTGATGATGGGCATAGTAGTGCCCGAAACATGTTGAGCCTATAAGAAGTACAATAAAATAATAAGTGGCATGTAGTTGGATTTTTATTCTCCAGTTATCACAATGATGCACGGTCCAACAAACATCAAATTCAGAAATCCAGACTTTTAAGCAGCTTTTCCTATCGGCCATAAAGGAGCAGGTGTTTCATTTTTCTCTGCGAAAGGGGACCCATCCTGTCTCCGAAAATTTGTGCTTCAGTTCTACCTAATTGCCAGCTAAGTTAAAAAAAAAGCGAAAGATGCCAGACACGATAAACCACGGTCGGAATCCCACTGAGTTGCACAACCGCCGAAGACGTCCAATTCCGAGTGTTGCCCTTGCTACCAACAGTATACTGCATTTTACGCATGAAGTAACGTTATAAACTCTAATATTTGATCCCACTGCTTTTTTGTTGTATCCTGTATAACAACTGTGTCGAGATAACAGAACGCCACACACTGTGGTCATTGCAGTTGGAAGACGTGACAGCTGACTTTACTGCCGGCGCTCAAGAATTCTTTTCAATTTTACGCAATTTATTTACCGAAATTTCCTGCTATATAACGCGTACTTCCGAAAACACTGCATATACCGTACTACTGACTGCTGTTTCTGCACCTGGGAAAGTAATATTATAAGTTCGGCTCGAAAATGCTTGTGTAGGCTATAAAGTGGGGCAGTAGCGACACCAATCAAAATTTTTGCAAGTGCAAGTGATGCTACTCACATCAGTGGAGTTACTTTGCTTGTCCCTGTGGTCAGGAAGTGAAATCGCGTCCTTCGTCTTTTTATCCCCTTGTGCCGGCGCAGTGACAACCGTACCGGGCGCTGTCAGAGGAACATGGGAGGAACGGCGTTCCCACGGACTGAGGCGAGATAATGGTGGCTGAGTCAGCTCGTTCGCTGCAACATCAATCACATTGTTTTATTCTCATTTCACTGCTAATACAGCGTTCATTAATGTTCTGCTAGGTAATAAGGTAACCTTCTTACAGCTGGTTCAGACGTGCAGTGGGGAAAACTATTCCCCTCACCTCATAATTCATGCAATGGCGCATGGCTTTTATTCGTCGTTTGACAAGAGAAAAATCAATGAATAATTACACCACATAAGCCTTTCGCAAAAAGATTTAAAAGGATAACGTAAAACAGGTGATTCGGCGCTGTGACAATGGTTAATTCCTTATAAAGCAGGGGTCCCAAATACCGGGTGTCAAGTCGCCATGTCGACTAAAGTTTGTGCTGTGGCGCTTGATATTTGGGGGTCCTCAGCATGTAACTTGCTTCAGAGTCACCCTTCTAACCCCTACAATTTTGGAAAATGTGTGCAACCCTGTTATAAAGATATGACGTTGGACAATGTCCATTGCCTGAGGCTTGTGCGATACGCACGGAATTTGGTTTTGTTTGTGTCGTCATGTAAAGGTAATATTATAAGACCAATTCTCTCAGGTACTCTCTAATCGAACAGACATATAAGCTACTTTATCCAAAATGGCAATTTTATAATAACACCCCTATTGTTGGGTAGCATTCTAAAGCAGACTATACCACTACAGTCTACGTTCTAATGCACTGTATATGTTTAAAGGCCCTATATACATATATATTTATATTTTTGAGTGTGTGTAAAGGTACAGCAATCACTGTACAGGCCTGGAGAGGTCCTGAGTTTTCCAGGAGGTTGAGGCTCCCAGATTACAAGACAGTCGGCACATGAAGATAGCAAAGTTGTCTGCCGTACGCACTGGCCGCCTCATTTCTGTCAGAGACTGAGTCGACCCCAGGGCCACAGAAAAATTCCACCATGGGGAATAGAAACTGTGATCTTCCGGATTGTAGCGCAGGGCCTCAACCAACTGCGCCACCGCGTGCCCCTTTGAGTGTGTGTGTGTGTGTAAGTGAGCGTATATACATTTCCTACATACCAGTTAAAATGCACGATTGGAATTTACCGGTGCCCATAGCAACATGTTATTCAGTTAGTAGCTTTATGAGAACAGCGAGGGGTTATACGCAGTTACATGGGCACCGATCGACTAATTTAGTAACGTAGGTCGGTGCACGCAGTCTTAATCAGTACAGCACTGTAACTACAGGTTGGACGACCGGAGGAAGGGAATTCGATTCCCGGTGAATGTATGGATTTTTTTGAACTTCTTTCAGACCTGCCTCTGGGTCGCGCCAAGCCTCCTATCAAATCAGGGCCATGGCTCACTCCCTGAGCAGCTACCTCCAGCAAGTGCCGAAGTGTACTGGCACTGTGTGTTCACAATAAGGTCAAAGCTAACAATGACTTTCGAAACAAGTTCATAATTGTTCTTCCGTGTGGCCTTCCAGTAGACAATAACACATGTTTAAAAATGTGCGTTTTTAAGACTCTTACTGGCTACACTGATTGCTCTGGTTATGTCGTGAAGAGGGATTCGACTTACACTCATTTAAAGGTTAATGACCATATCGTCACCGGCAGGTCAATTTTCATCCATGGATAATCCCCTACCCTCCGTTTTCATCCAAGACCAGCAGCAGATGCAATATCATTTTTGGTCCAGGGCTCAAAAATTGTGAATTATCATAATGGAGTTGTGGAAGACATTTGATTTGGGTGGCAGAAAATTGAAAGAAACTTGACTTAATTTAATGAGAAATCCTTTAGTAAAAGTGTTCTAAAATCATATAAGAAGTTTTATCCAGCACTGTAGGCTTCTTTAAATAACATTCTTAAATAAATATTCTTACAACAAACCATTAAATAGCGGTAAGGCACGGTCCATCCATCATTTTGATCATACAGCAAAGTACAGTTTAAAATAACCAAAATTAGCCCTTAATTACCTTTGACATTATTATTATTAAAAATGCGCATTTCGGTTTTCATAACCACCGTAACCAGTGTAATCAGTTTAAAAACGCACATTTTTGCCAAAATGTTTTTAATGTCTACTAGAAGGCCACACGGAAAAAGAATTATGAACTTGGTTCGAAAGCTAAAATTGAGCTGCACCTGTCCCAACAGTACTTCACTCCCCACACCCCACCCCTGAAACAAGGCAAGAGTGAAACCACCGTCAGTCCAGAACTCCC
>Ga0123354_10019694_pt1 | contig 10595 bp, 9 predicted proteins | sample TergutLab28metaG_2_FD_97872 | JGI IMG/M metagenome (GOLD analysis project Ga0123354, IMG submission 97872) | Labiotermes labralis P4 segment gut microbial communities from Petit-Saut dam, French Guiana - Lab288 P4 | ecosystem: Host-associated > Arthropoda: Insects > Digestive system > Gut ...
GAAGGTACATCAGTTTGTACATACTGGTGAGCATCCACACCACTGTGATGTGTGTAATGAAACATTCAGTGACACAGGTAGTCTGAAGGTACATCAACGCATACATACTGGGGAGCGTCCACACCGCTGTGATGTGTGTAACAAAACATTCAGTGACAGAAGTAGCCTGAAAGTACATCAACGTGTGCATAGTGGGAAGCGTCCATATAGCTGTGATGTTTGTAATAAAACATTCAAACAACTGGAACATATGAAAGTACATCAGCGTGTACATACTGGGGACCGTCCATACCGCTGTGAAGTGTGTAATAAAACATTCAGTCAGATGGGGAATCTGAAGGCTCATCAACGTGTACATTCAATGATAGAGGTAGTCTGAAGGTACATCAGTGTGTACATACCGGGGAACATCAATAATGTTGTCATGGATGCAATAATACATTCAGTTACAAATTTGTTCTAAAGAATCATATTCTGTCCTGCTGTAATCAGCAATCATAATCACTTGATAAGTACAATTCAGTCATTATGGTGCATTATCTGAGGAATCATCACCATTTACAGATTGTGGTATGTCTATTTCCATGGTATTTTTAAAAAACTTCGTTTTTCCTTTGTGCACTGATATATTTTCTCACTTGGGGAAAAGGGCATGTATGTACAGTAGTGCCAAAATATTTTGTATGTTTAGAATATTCGTGTATTGCAGATGTCTTGAAATAATATGCATTGTGGTTTATGAATACTTTTTAACACCTCTCCCGCATGTTGGAACAGTTTTTGTAGGCCACATGCATCTTAATTACCCACTTATAGAATGTTGATTTTGGATACATAATTGTGTATATGCTGGAAGTGGCTGTCTTATATTGCGAACACTTCAGAAACTGTCTCCTTGAGATTCTGAATTGGAAATTTCAGGAGAGGTGAGTTCACATTTCATTTTTTTCATGTTCCTAATATATATTATGTGTCTTTACCCATCAGAATGATGGAGCCATTTGTATGTCTGACAGTTGTATGTTATAATAATTGTTTTGGTCCTTGTCCATAATTTTGACTTTGTTTTTTTGTAATCACATTAGGTCCAGGTTTGAAAATACTGTGTATGAACTTTGTGATGACAGCGGGTAATGTGCATATTGTGATCATTCCTTCCATCACAGAATTCCAAACTGGCAAGAATCTCACTGTGTAAGCAGTAACTGTACTCTTCCTTGTACTGCATGCTGATGCTATTGACAAGCTGCCAACGCTGTCAGACAATTTTAAATTTAGACATCCTCTTGTGTTCTCATATAATTAGTTAAAATTAAAACCAGTCATCACAACTTCATTTTGGTAACTTTTAACAGCAACATGTTTTGACCGTATATGCTAATCATGAGGCTAATACTTGGTAAAACACTTAAAACATGTGCAGTTGCATTTTCTATAATGAGATCTCAGTTTTACAATTATGTCATGTAGTGTGTTAGTGATTACATTCTATTAACTAATGTCAGACTAATTAATTAAACAGAATTAAGCTACTCCAAGAAATTAGCTACCATATGTAAGTTCTAATTAGTCAAAACAGTTTTATGATCTTACCCATAAATATGTGTTGTATTTACAATTACACAAATTCCAGTGTATATGTATGTGTGTGTGTGTGTGTGTGCGCATGCACTGGGTATTAGAAACTGCTGCTATATGATGTGGGAAGAGTAGCATGGAACAAAATTAAATGGAATGCACACCACTAGTGTTGTGATTTAACATAGATTTGCTGAACCTTAGGCACATAATGTAATCCCCACTATCCTGAGTATACGTGTACAGAAGGAAGAATACTAGCTGGAAACTAACATGTATGTACTGACGTGGCTGGGATATCTCAGGCAGTATAGGGACTTACTATGGGCTGGGCGGTTTGGAGATCGAATTCCTGTGGGGACGAGATATTTCATACCTGTCCAGACTGGCTCAGATTCCCACCCATCCTCCTACACAATGGCTACTGGGTCTTTCCTTGGGGTGAAGCAGCTGGAGCGTGGCGTTGACTACCCACCACCATCTAGCGCCAAGGTTAAAGGAAGAGTACAGCTATAACTCTACTCCCCTCTGGGCCTCTGTGGCCTATTTGAGGGTGAACTTTACCTTTACCTTTATGTACTGGAGAAGCAGAAGTTTTGAGCAGTTATCCCTGATTGCAGACATGGTTTATTTGACACAGTAAATGTTTTGAGAAAGACGTGCACATGTTAGTGGTATTTATGTCCCTTTTTAAATACTTGTTTAACACTTGCTACAGCAATGTAGTTCCTTTATATGTAGGGTTTGTGGTATATAACCTCAAAATTTGACATCATGACATTTTGGTAATTTTTAACTTGCTAACGTTATTTCATACATAATATCTTAGAATAGTATATATAATTAGGAAAGTTGTAGGGCCTGACAGTAGAGTTAAAGAAGATCTGGTTGTGTGAAGTGTGGTTGGTTTCTTGAAGTAGTCTGCAAATGGACTTGGGGACATGGCGTCCTATCCCAGAAGATTTGGATGTCAGTATAGACAGATTTTATATCACGGCACTCACATATACTTGATAATGTTTCATTGTGGTGCATTAACTAGTTAGAAATATCTCGTCTTCCATAAAGCACTTATTGTCTGCAGCTTGCATTAATATCTGGTTGTAGACAAGGAGTGATGAAAAGATTTGAGCCTTTGGGAGAATTGACAGAGGCAATTGAACAATGTTGGAATCTGCAGTAATGAAAAAGTTGAAGCAGGTTTCTGGCAGCGGCAGAGAATCTGTGGGTGGTTCAGAGAAGTTGGGTGAATGGAGGGTGTTGGGGGGGAGGTGGAGCCGGGCTTTGCTTAGGCTGTATGCATTCTGGGAGATGCAGTTCAAAGAATGTGTAAATTATTCTTATGATGTGTGGTCATCATTCCATTATATGCCCTGTTCCCATTAATACTGCGTGTCCAGGCTAGAGGTATATCAAAATACATGCTTATGTTTTAGTACCTAAAAGCTTTATGAAATTTATGTTTTCAACACTGTACAGAGTAACTCAAAAAGATTTTTATGCACATCCTTACACTTCAATGTGGGCACCTGTTGTAGCTCAACAGATATCTAAACAATATTCAAGCTCTTGCCACATGTTTATCAGCATGTGAAGTGTTATAAGTTCAACTGCTTCAATGATACGTTGTCTCAAATCAGCCAGATCTCGAACTTTTCTCCTGTATTCAGCGTCCTTAATAAACCCCCATGCAAAAAAGTCTAATGGTGTCAAATCCGAAGATCTAGGGGGCCAGGCAGTAGGACCTCCTCTTCCGACCCAATGTCGAGGAAAATTCTCATCCAGAAATGTGGTAACATCTCTGTGGAAGTGAGGTGGGGCACCGTTCTGCTGGAATATGAAACCGGCAGGTATCTGTGGGATGGCAAATTTCTCCAACATGCCGAGGTAGCTGTGTCCTGTCGCTGTACTCCATGAAGAAAAATGGACTGCTCACACCATGTTTGTGCAGTCCTAACCAGACATTTAGTTTTGGTGTGTCCCTTTCATACTCAGTCACTTGGTGTGGATTCTCACTACCCCATTTGCGACAGTTATGCTGGTTGACTTTCCCACACACGTGAATGGTTGATTCATCACTGAATAGCACCAAATCAAGATAATTGTCATTTTCTTATATACGACTCAGCGTTTCAACAGCAAAGTCAGTTCTTTTGGAGTGATCATCTGGCTTAATGTGAAGCAGTAGTTGAAGTTTGTAAGCATGCAGTTGGAGACGTTTGTGAACAATGTTGTGAACTGTCGAATGAGGGACTCCTAGTTCTCTACTAGCCTGTCTAATTGACTTACGTGGGCTCCTAGAGAATGACTTACGCACACGATCCACAGTCTGTTCCGTCACGTGCTGTTTAGGATGTTTTCCAGCGTGTGAAATCAAATTTCCCATTTCTGGTAGTGTTTTGTCCCACTCATAAATGGATTTGCATGTAGGAGTATCCACATTCCATTCCTTTCTTGCACGTCGCTGAACACGTGTAACTGATTTCAGTTCTGCTGACCATAGCATGCATTGCAATTTATGCTGTGGAGTCCACATCTTGACTAACAGGTGAACATGAAGCAGCTAGACTGATGCGAAAGCTCTTCTCATGCCATTTCTGCGCATTCAAATATGGTGTGATCAGTCCATTTTTCTTCATGGAGTCTACAGTGACAGGACACAGCTACCTCGACATGTTGGAGAACTTTGCCATCTCACAGATACCTCCCGGTTTCATATTCCAGCAGGACGGTGCCCCACCTCACTTCCACAGAGATGTTACCACATTTCTGGATGAGACTTTTCCTCGACATTGGGTCAGAAGAGGAGGTCCTACTGCCTGGCCCCCTAAATCTCAGGCTTTGACACCATTAGACTTTTTTGCATGGGGGTTTATTAAGGACGTGTACAGGAGAAAAGTTCGAGATCTGGCTGATTTGAGACAACGTATCATTGAAGCAGTTGAACTTGTAAAACCTTACATGTTGATAAACACGTGGCAAGAGCTTGAATATCGTTTAGTTATCTGTCGAGCTACAACAGGGGCCCACATTGAAGTGTACGGACATGCATAAAAATCTTTTTAAGTTATTCTGTACAGTGTTGAAAACATAAATTTCATAAAGCTTTTAGGTACTAAAACATAAGCATGTATTTTTGTATACCTCTAGCCCGGACATGCAATATATTCAACACATTAAATGCAGAGTGTGAAACTTAATGGATTACTTTCCGTTGTGTATGTGCAGTGTTTGAAAACATATAATTAACTAACACTCAGAACACAGCTACCATTATTGAGAAACAGCTTCATATTTCTGTTGTTTGACCACCATCGGGCCATCAGTACAGTATTTTAACGTAAGGTAAAATGTAATAAATAAATATATTTATTTATTTATTGCATATATATGTATATATTCACCATATTGTTTAACTCTGTGGGATCACAAAATTTTGCAGAGTTTATTACAATATGAAATCATGAAATAGTAGCTGATTGTTGTAGAATTATTGTAGGTGTTAAGATGTATAATGGTTAATGTAAAATATTAAGTTGTAAGATAATTGATAAAACAAATATTTTATCTCAGAATCAAATATTGTAACTTACACATTATACAATTTAACGAGACCTAAAATAATTTTCCAACCATCAGCTACTATAAAACCACATTTTACAATTTCATATTGTGATAAACACAGTACACTTCTGGCATCCCAAAGAGTGAAACCATTTGGTGAATATATATATATATACATATGTGCATGTATGTATTGCATTTTACCTCATTTTAAAATATGGCCTCATACTTGCTGTTAACGAGTGAAACGTGTAGCTGTTTCCAAACAAAAAGTTAGTTTTTGATGGATAGTAAACGATTTGTTTTTGAGCATACAGTGAAAGCCTGTGGATCCGAATGTGTTTAGAATATTAGGATTATTGTCTGCACATGCAACAAGGTAATTAATACTATAGTTGGCACACATTAACGCTAATTAAGATTACTGCACATGTTACCAGATAATAAAGCCTACTGTTCCCACACATTACAAGCTAATTAGGACTACTGTCTGCACATGTTACAAGGTAATTAATACTGCAGTTGGCACACATTACAGGCTAATTACAACTACTGTCCGAAAATGTTACAAGATAATAAAGCCAACTGTTTGCAAACATTACAAGCTAATTAGGATTACTTTCTGCAGATTTTACAAGGTAATTAGGTCTGCAGTTGCCACACATTACAAGCTAATTAAGACTACTCTTTGCACATATTACAAGATAAATCATACTGTTTGTACACATTACAAGCTAATTAGTTCTATTGTCTGCACATGTTACAAGATAACCTCTACTGTTTGCACACATTACAAGCTAATTAGGACAACTGTCTGCACATGTTACACAATATTAAACTCTACTGTTGGCACACATTACAAGCTAATTAGGACAACTGTCTGCACATGTTACACAATATTAAACTCTACTGTTGGCAAACATTACAAGCTAATTAGGGCAACTGCTTGTACATGTTACAAGATAATAAAGCTTGCTGTTTGCACACATTACAAGCTAATTTGGACTACCATCTGCACATGTTACAAGATAATAAAACCTACTCTTTGCACACATTACTAACTAATTAGGACTACTGTCTGCACATGTGACAAGATAATAAAGCCTACTGTTTGCACACATTACTAACTAATTAGGACTACTGTCTGCACATGTGACAAGATAATAAAGCCTACTGTTTGCACATGTTACAAGCTAATTAAGACTACTGTCTGCACATGTTACAAGATAATAAATTCTACTGTTTGTACACATAACAAGCTAATTAGGGCTACTCTTAGCACATGTTACAAAGTAATTAATTCTACTCTTGGCATACAATCTCATTCACCTTCAGTTTCCAGCTTTGTGTTGCAACTTGTATTCTTCTTCCCAATTACCAGCCACTTCATAACAATCTTCTTCTTCCACCTACAGATCCTCTGTATGGCTTCGCATTTGTAATATTTTATACATTTGTGTCTAGTAGTGACTATTTCTGATGACTAATGACTGGAGAACACAATACATATGGATACAATACATTCTGTTATTGCTCTGGCATCTGCTAGCTTCACTACTCTCCTTTTGTCTGTCCCACAAAATTAAATTGTGTTGTGTCACAGAATGATCTCCGATCCTTGGTTAGGCCATTACACAGACTACTGTGTTGTGTACTTTTATTTTACATGAGCACAGCCAATAATGATAAAGGTAAACTATGAGGCTGGGTTGGCCCCTGAACCAGTCTGAATGTTTTGTAGAAGTAAAAAAACCTTCTGTACTGATGAGGAATTTGACCTGGATTGTCTAGCCCATAACCTTGTTACTCTTCCCCACATTCATATCAGTAAAGTACTTATGTATTTCTTCGGTTGCTAAATAGGTCAGCACGTAGGAAGAAACGAAAGAAGATTCTGACAGCAGCTGCAGAACCAAAAGGGTCATAGATTAACTATTTTTTTTTTGGAGTGCCACCACCATATGCAGAGTCCATTGCTCCATCTGATAACTCACCGTGCCCAGTATTATGATGATGAAGGTGGATGGGAGATGCCCAAATTCTGTACCTTAACTTATGTGAAAAGTAACTGAAGTGAATCTGAAAGTTTTTATACAGTAAGACAGAGATATCAAACATTCGAAGACTGAAGTCTACTGGGATGTGATGCTGTGTCACTGGACAAGTAGTTCCTGATGTTGCAAAGTATCATAGTGCATTCAAAATGTGAGGAACTACTTATCCAACATTACAGCACAACATCCCAGGAGACTTAATTTGTAGCAACAGTACAATAAAAACTCCAACTCTTGCACACACACAGGGTTTTAATTGTCATGTGCCAATGCAGAGAATTTGTGTATGAAATATTTAAGTGTGCAAAATAGCATTAATAGGAAAAAGGACCTTCATATTTATATAAGCTGCATGTATTTTTAAAACTAATTTTCTGAGCCAGCATTTTCAAATGATTCTTGAGAGAACAATGTATTTTTAAATCTATTTATTAAGTTTGTTGTATTTAAACTTTTTTTCTTTCTGCAAAGCTGTAGGTATTATGTATAATATAGGCAAATTTGGTCACCTCTTCTTGATGAAATTAATTATTTAATTGTGGGATTGGTTTACAGTAGCTTTAAGGTTCCCATAGATGGTTGTGAATGGTGTTGGTGGCTGGACTGAATTCAGGACATTCAGTTTACCATACATGCTGAATTCTTGCACCTTCATTGTGCATGGGAAAATGAGTGCTTTGCTTGGAATTGTAACAGTGAAATGCTAAAATTAATGGAAGTTAGAAAACAAAAATATGTCACTTTAAAATATTTGTTAAAAAAACAAAAATGGAGATTCAATACATTATGGTAATTGTAATTTTGGTTTTTCATTGCATAATGAGCATTGTTAGTTCCAGGGTTTCGCAGGAATGTACTGCTTCCAGCTTCAGGGTGGCTGACTTGATAGAGGTGAATGTTGAAGGAATGGATGGGAAGAAAATGTGTCAGTTACATAGGGCGATTTGAGGCAGTTTGTGCAGGGCATTATAAATAACAGAGGTCACTACTCCATGTCATTAGCCATCACATGAACAACAACTGCTATGAAGACTTGAAAATCAAAGTCTCAGATTTCCCCAGACTGTTAAATTTCAGTAAGCTTTAATTGATACTCCATAGTTTTGAGGTAGATTGCTTTGCTATATATTGCATGTAGACATTTACTGTTTTCAGATATAAGCTCTTACACATTCCAACACTGTAAGACACACTTTCATATGAAAGGAGTTCGAATTCTGTGTTTGTAAAATTTAAATTTAACCTATTTGTAGTCACTGAGTGAGGGTAATTTTCCTACCACAGATTTTGAATAAAAGATACTTCTTTGGCAGATGCTCAGTATTACAATTTGAACAGTACACTCTACAACATACAGCCCTCCTGCTCTACTATGCATTCAGATGGAACGAAATGTCCTTTGCCACCACAAGCAATTAAATGCGCCTTGTCTTTTGAATTGCCCAGTCACCAGACATAAAGTTCACATAAGTATTTCCTGCTCACTTCTGGTCCATTCTAATGTATCCTAATGACAGACAGTTCAAATGTATACCACCAGCTCACACTGTATACATTGGTCATAATTGCATTAAGATAATTGCAGAAAAATGGAAATGCCTTTTTTTTTTAACCTGTGGAAACTACAGGCACATATATCGAGACTTACCGCTGAAGTGCCAAAAATTTGCATTTGTATCATATTTTAAGGACGATAATTGGTCATGTCTAATATCTCATAATTTATAGTGGTAGCAAATAAATTTAAAAAAAAATAGCTCTAATGCACAAGAAATGTATGAAAAGTTTTTTAGACGGTTTTTATTGTAACAATTATATGAGCATCGTCTGCCAGACAATGTCGGGACTGTTTAGTATAAGCCTTCAACAAACACATGGCCAGGTTCCTCAGAGTACATTGTAAAGCTATGATATGTTGGTTTAAATTAATTTTGTGTGCAGTATATCTATAATTATGCTCTGCATAAAAACCTGTAAAAATGCTCCGGAAACACTGCAAATGGTTTCTTAGGCATATTGCTCTACTGCACTTTGTCTTCAAAAGTTAAGCCAAAATTAAGCTCGTTTCATTGAAGGTAGAGAGGACATGAAATTTGGTTGCAGAATTGGCCACACTTCCACCGTGAAGTGTACCATGTTTACAGTAGTGGTGCAAAATTTATGGAAGAGAAGGTGTGCGCAACACATCAATTTCAGAAACGGGAATGGATTGCGTTATTTCAGGACCTTCTGTCCATGGCAGAGGACGAGAATTAAAAAAAGTTACAGGTGACCAGTCATGGTGTTATGAGGACGATCCTGTAACAAAGTGACATCATTGAGGGAGTAGGGGGGAAAAAAAATTCACCACAACCCAAAAGTTGCAGTTCCAAAAATCTACTCTGACGATGGTGCCTATCACCTATCCAAGCCCCTCATTTCTGAGTATAATGTCATAGTGAGTAACATTGTTTAATGAAGCATTGTTAACACCCTGTTTTTCCCATAAGAAGTTTGCGCAACATGGTTATACCCATTGCTATAGTTGCCCTCCCAAACTCCAATGTTTGACAAGTGATCACCATGATTATACATGTCACTATATACTAGTTTTTATTGACACACAGGAACATCATGTCTTCATATATTTAATAAACCATAAATGCATCATGCAGTAATATTATATAAGCTCTTTTTATTCCATTGTGCAGTAAAATGTTATCAGTAATAGAAGTATTGCAGAATTATTCAATATTAATAAAAATCCAACTAGATGCAACAGTATGCAGATATTTATTTACTGCAAAGTCACTCTACATATTTCGGGTGTCACAGCACCCATCGCCAGGAGTACTAAAAACTGTAACCACAGCCTCCGGTATAGGTCATACTGTAAAATAGAAGGATTAACTTGTATGAACTAACAGTGTGTGTTGGCTTGTTAACTTCTGATAGTAATGGGTGGCAGTACATTAAAATATTTACAAAAGTCTAGGTATACAATATCGTGGAAGTTTATATTCTAAAAATTTTTGGATAATAAATATAAATAGTTAAAAGTGTAATTGGAAGATGCAATGGATGAAATTAGTTAACAAAGTATTCATATACCGGTACAGCTACTTCCCTGCAACGTGGCCTGATCGGGACTAGTTTGTGCGAGTTGTGTGGTATGTATTGACCGGTTGAGCATAGGTAGTTATGTAAGGTTCCAACGTTGCTAGGTCAGGACTGGTTTGTGCGGATAGTGTGGTAAGTGTGTTTGTGTGCAGGTGGTTACGTAAGGCTGTAGTCGGTAGCTAACAGAAATAGTGGGATTTGTTCACCACAGTTTTGTTCAGGAATGAGGTTTCTGTTATGATGGAAAGTTTGGATTAGTAACTGTTCATAGGGACTAGGAAAAGGTATGTAGTCAAACAC
>Ga0123354_10019697_pt1 | contig 10595 bp, 8 predicted proteins | sample TergutLab28metaG_2_FD_97872 | JGI IMG/M metagenome (GOLD analysis project Ga0123354, IMG submission 97872) | Labiotermes labralis P4 segment gut microbial communities from Petit-Saut dam, French Guiana - Lab288 P4 | ecosystem: Host-associated > Arthropoda: Insects > Digestive system > Gut ...
CATTTGCTTATAGACACAGGGAAACCAAGAAAAACCTGTGTCGAGGTGGCCGGTCGCAGGACCTTCCGAATACTAACTTCTAGCCAGCAGTCCGGCATCTAAATTAAAAACAGCAATACACACGTAGCACAACAAGTACACATGAACACATTAGATGACAACAATACACAAAAGACAACTACAAAAATACACAAAAGTCAACGAAGCAACAATTCACACAAGAGAACTTAAAATAAAACATCTACAAAAGGTAAACAACACCAAGGTAGTACTGTGTATAGTTTCTAGTATTTTTTCCACACACACATATAGCACTTGCGCTATCACCCCAGCCCTTCACTTCTCACCACTTTACTGCTTATATAAACTTTTCCCTTAAAGCCTCAATTCCCCTCCTCCCTTTCTTACACTGCACTTCACTTCACTTCTGTTCACTTTATATCATTTCACTACACTTGTAAATGATTTTCACTTCACTTTTCTTCACTTCTCTATACTTCTAGATGATTCCAACACTCTATATCCTCCTTTAACTCACCTCTATTATCACCTTCCATGCACTCTTTTTAAAAATAATTGGTTTGCAGGGGAGAATTCCTAACACCTCTGCAGGTAACTGGTTCCAGTGTTGGATGGCCCTCTTCACAAAGGAATATTTCCCTATACCCGTCCTTTACCTTCTACTCATAATTTTCCTTTCATGGTCTACCCTGCTCCGATAGTATGGGCATTGTAATCTGTCTCCTATAGCCTTCCACGCCGGGTGCTCGAACATCCTGCACACAGCCCAAGGCTATTGCCACTCGATTTTCACGTCTTTGGAACGGTAGAAAGCTCTCAATGGCCGTACATTCACGTCGAACTACCACGTGCAGGACGCTGAGGTACAGTGGCTTACGAAGCAAATTCTTTATCAACGGGATACGCCGAAATGGGCATCAATAGGACTGCAATCTGTCTTTGGTAAGTTTCAGGAGCGCCCGCAAAACTGGGAAAAGCCACAACCAGCTTCGTCGTGTCTGTCGGTCTATCCGTCAGCATGGAACTACTCAGCTCCTACTACAGATTTTCATTAAATATGATATTTGAGTACTTTAAGAAAATCTGTCGAGAAAATTCAAGTTTCATTAAAATCTGACTAGAACAACGGGTACTATACATTAACGCCTATGTACATGTGTGATAATATTTTACTCAGTTACTCTAAGAATGACAAATATTTTAGACAAAAATTGCCGAGAAAATCAAAACAGACATTTTATGTTCATTAACTCTTTCCCCGAAAAACGTGCCGTTTATGAGATAATGTGGAAAAGTATGATAAAGCCAGAGAAGCCAATGATAATAATACACTATGGCACAAGCGTATTTCATGCTGGATAACTAAGGCTACACACACACACACACACACACACACACACACACAACATGTAATATTTATTTCGTTCCCAGTGGTTACGCGAACGCGCCTCGATGTTACGTTTATACGTACACTGCCTGTTTTGTTTCTGACTGCTGCACATCTTCAACGGGTTTCAGTAAAACGTGCTTCACGCACGTACACACTTTGTGTAGCCTTATCTTATTAACATTCGCAGTGTGCAGCTACCTTCCCGACTGTTGCATACTGCACAACCCTGTTACCATAAATAATTCACGCACCTAAGAAAGTGTTGCTTCCGTCTTATAGGTTTACATAGGCGACATATGGGATATTATTAATGATATGGACTGAACGATACAGACATGGCATCGACTCCTATGACATAAGAGTGTATATTATACACAAGGTACACAAAAACACATTGAAAAGTAACAAGAGGGGCAGACACACAACATGATACTGCAAGTCTACCTTTCTTCATAAAGCCAGGAAAGTAACACAATCTCCAACCAAACCCATTTAATTAAGTTATCCTTGAAAAGCTCGTATGGTCAAGAAAAAAAGCCTCCGACTCTTACGGAATCCAAAGTTTGGCTGCATTGTTAATAACAGCCATCAGAGCTCCGATCCTAAGCCAAAATATTTTCGTTCCAATACCGATAGCCGATGTAAAGCAATACATACCAAAATGTATAGGTACCACTATAAGGGACATGAAATTCCCAAGGTCAAATCCTTGGGAACTCTAAACCGCACCCGATTGCGAATTCACAGGTCTGAGTTATTAAATAACACACAAGCTGACACATGCCCGTGTCTTCCGTCACATAGTTTCTTAACTTCATGAGTCCAGCTGTGTTGGAGAATAAATAAAAGCATATTAACAACCGTCAAAAACACAAGTTAACCAGCTACATGTTTCGACTCTCTAGGGGTCATCTTCAGGCTGATATTTGAAACATACAAGGAAGTATACAGGTCATGTGCGGAAGGGAGATTTCGCTTCTTACAGGTTCTTCTTACAAGTCTGATATACTTCCTAGTATGTTTCCAATATCAGACTGAAGATGACCCCTGGAGGACGGAAACATGAAGTTGGTTAACTTATTATTTTTATAAAGTTGATTTTTACGGTTGTTAATTTGCTTTTATTCACAGTTTCATGTGGAGGAAGCACCTAAGCTTGTAATGCCTTTAAAACAGCCAGTCACTGTCACTGAACTAGGTTTTTCTAAAGCAGAGATGTGCGAATTTTCCAACAGTCTAGGAGCCACCTAAAAATTCCAAGCACTAGAAGGGTGAAATGAAGCAAGCTGAAAACTTAGAACTCAAAGATATAATGCGCCACTGCAGAAATGAAGCAAGTTGCATATTTAGAACTCACAGATATAATGCACCACTGCAGAAATGAAGCAAGTTGCATACTTAGAACTCACAGATACAATGCGCCACTGCAGAAATGAAGCAAGTTGCATATTTAGAACTCACAGATATAATCAACCACTGCAGAAATGAAGCAAGTTGCACATTTAGAACTCACAGATATAATGCGCCACTGCAGAAATGAAGCAAGTTGCATATTTAGAACTCACAGATACAATGCGCCACTGCACAAAATGTAGTTGCCCAGCCGGAATTTCTGCCTCCCCATTTTAAAGACACCACCATAGTAGTTTCTCCCTCTCCCCTTTCCACACCTCAAGATGGTAACATACATTTTCCGAAAACATGTAATTTTTTTTAGCCTAAGACAATTGGCAACGTAACATAATAAAACTACATCAGGACCACAGTCCTTCTAATAAACCGATAACATTTATCCCTGCAAAGAATAAAAATTTGATCGAGAAAAGCCTGACTACAGACCCAAGCTACTTTTCTACATATATTTTCTCCACGTTTTTCTCATTGCGATTTATCTAATGGGGGAAAAATCACTGCTATCACATCCGGGGGCGGGGGGAAGGTCGGCGTTGAATTTGCCAATACCGTAACGGAAACCTGTAATAATTATAAAGGACAAAAAACAAAAACCAAATCCTGCCAGAAATGCGTAGGATCCCTACTGATTATGGGCGTAATGTTTACATAGAATGCATTTTTTTGGTTTATGTAATGGATAACAAGTATGTAGAAAATGTATTGTGTAGTACTTTTCATCTAAAACACCCGAATTAATGACAAGCCAGTCAAAAAAAAAACTGTTCGCACTCATTTGTTTGTCTTTATACTCAAACAACCGACTGTTACGAAACAAGACCTGAGGTGGCCAGTCGTCGGTCCAGCAGCGTCACCGCAACGATCCTCGGAGATGCTACAGCACACACAAACGTCGCAATTCCACAATGTATCTGCAGCTACAGCATCACTACGCCCCTTTCTGTTATTCAGCTCACTGGGCTCCTCCTACTCTCTTCGCACAGGCCAGAAACCAACATAACTTAGTAGAAGGGAACCTTTGACACACGACGCACCCAGAAGACGACGTCACGCGATGATAACTTAAGTGACGTCAAGTAATTCGACACTGCATATTATATATAGATCTGTATCTCCTTGGGCACAGGTCAGCTTATGTAGCATTGATGGAGAAATCATCTGCATGAAATACTACCTTTTGACTTTTTAGACACACTAAATACATCAGTTACTACTCAATATTAAAACAGTAAAGTTCATATACAGTGATGCCTCGGCTAACGAATGACCCTACTAACGAATTTTTCGGCTAACGAAGATTTTTTCACTGTTTTTCGGACTCGGCTAACGAATATGCATTCGGCTAACGAATGTTTTAGTGGATGCGCGCGCTAACATAAAGCAGCAAACATGAACGGTCGGGCAATTCCAGGAGCTTAACTTTTCCGTCTGTATGTGTGTTTCGGCTAACGAGGATTTCGGCTAACGAATGTGATACCGGAACGAATTATCTTCGTTAGCCGAGGTATCACTGTACTTGGTTGAGTTAGTAGCTACCCACCTGGTCTGTCGTTCTTACTTTTTAAACTCTGTCCCGTAATACAACAAAGTTGTGAATAAATATAGCCGCTCCCCATCTTATTCGTTAATATTTATATAAGCAGACTTCCAAATCGTATTCAGAACTGCAGTAGAACAGCGTCTGTGCGTGGCCTGTGCACCGATATAAATGTCATATTCAGAAGAATAAAAATTTCAATAAAGACGCCATATCCACAATGCAACATTTCTTTCAAACCCTGCAACTACGTAAAATGATGGATGAGTAACTATAGACACTTAAGAAGTACGTACTCGCCTTCTGTTCAAAGGCTCTATGCACAAGAAACAAAACGGTACAACTAAGACCCAGCATGAATTTTCGTTCCGTAATGTGTACATTTGAATGTCCGACCAAAAGTGAACTTCGTATGCGCAACCGTTGGTCCACCTTCCATGGCAAGTTGACCCAAAACAAAAAATGTTCATAAATGCTACAACCACTCAGCCAACACATAACACAAGCGGAGAAGATTAATGTGTGTAAATTGTCGTTTATTTGACGTCAGCAACTCAGCCTATGCGGTAGGATGGCAAGCGAATAATTAATTGCAAGGGCTGTAGAAGCAAGCTGCCCTGGCCTAAATGGCATACTATCACGGAATATACCTGAAAAGGCTAAGGAAGTCAACACGACAACTGACGATTGTGTCCCGGCGGAGATTCGAACCAAGCATCTCTCCCCCGAATACTAGTCGATGTGTTACCGCTACAGCGAAACTGTGTGGCAAGTAGCATGGAGAAATTACATTCATCGATGGAAATGATACAAATTTTAAGCAGGCAATACATTCCATGTGCCAGTTAATCACAAACACGGTCCATTTTAGCTCTGCGACCAGCACAAAGTCTTCAGCTGTTTGTGCGTCGAAAGTGCACATTTTATCGGCCATTAAGGCAAACAAACCATGTAGAAAAAAGCTAAGATACCTCACTTATGTTACTGCATCTCCAAAGTGTTCTGGCTTAGCTGGGCCATTATCAAGTTCTCTATAAAACAAGTGGAAGTACCATACGCTTAGAAATATGATCCCGTAAAACACAATATATACATTACTTTAATTTTAATATTATTTTACATCTACATAGTGTTACTGTAAATCTATATGAACAAATAATAAGACGGTGGAACATTAAATGTCTCTGTCACTAACGTAGTTACTCGATTACTGACACATGGCGTTACACGTCGCACGTATACCACATGTACATATATTCACTTAGACGTAACTTCCCGTTGAGTTTTCGAACAACCTTTTCCACTAACAGTAACACATCATGGTAAAGCAATCCTTGGACAGGCCCGGACAGGCCCTGAGGGTTCCTGTAAGTTGAGGTTTCCAGATTTCACGACAATCGACACATGAAGGTGGTAACCTTAACAGTCCTAGGCACCGGCCACCTTTATCCCCATGAAATATTCCCGGTACTCATTTCTGTTGGAGGCCGAGTCGACCCAGGACCATAGCGCTGTCGGAAGGGTTGTGTTAATGAAAAATTCCAGTGACACCTTCCGGCTTGTAGCGTGGTGCCTCAACCAACCGCGCCACCGCGTGCCCCGAAACACATCATGAGATCATGATTTTCTAAGGAACCAAAGACCTCTGGCAAAATAATTCGTCTCTCTCCGTACCCCCTAATGACTTGAAACAGCCTAACTGAAGCCTCCACAAATAAACTAGAAGCTACCTCACCTTTTTGCATTTCAATTCTCTGCCAGGAATAATATTAACACGAAAGCACTTATAAAACTTACGCTAGTGACAATTTATGACTTTGAATTAAGTACGTTAACAGATCTTTTACATGCGCGAAACTTCTATCACAATTATTTTTGAAAATGAAAAAGAGAACTATTTTTGTTGCAAAGAGTTATCGTTGATGTTCCCATTTGACGGCATTAACCGACTGATCCATGTAAGTAGGCCAAGCGAAATTTGGTACAGGCATCACACAGAAACACAGCTACATACGCTAATTATTACGAACTTACAGTGCCGGCGAGATTGGAGGGTGAGGGGTGGGGGTGGGGTGGGGTGGGGTGGGGTGGGGTGGGGGAGCCGGTAAAAATTACCGAGGGCCAGCGTTCCGGAAGGGGAGCCGGGGCCCGACTATATTGCGTATGTTCTAGTCTTTCTCACTGGTATCATTATATGTGGACCGTAAAAATTAACCCTTCCAGAACAAGCCAAGCCAATCTACAACTGCGTCAGTCTTCCCAATATAGTGTAAAGATTTTTAGCCGTTTCGTCCTTGTTGGGGGTGGGGAAGCCGAAAAACTTGTTCACCGGTGCCCGAATCAGCTCTCGGCGGGCCTGTAAATTGTATAATTAGCTATACACCTAGTTTACAGTTACTGCTTGTCTCACTGGAAGGATAGCTGTACGAAGTACTTCCCGGAACTCCTTGTTCACTTCTCATTTCGTTTTTATAGTTTTCAGAGAAAGACAGCGACACCAGTACGCCAATGCGTGCGAATATGTTCATTCCCGAGATACCGTACATTCTTACGTGACGTTTGCTGAGAATTTTACGAGATCACACAATTGAGAGTTTAGAGGCGAGAGAAACTTATTGAGTTTCTCCATATTCATAATATTTAGTGCATATAACACATATTTATCATTTTATTGCCCCAAATGCCTGCATAGCGTGCACTGGCACAACTCTGCTTTTTATTATGCGGATATGACGTTAAAGCGACAATAAATTCACTGCAGTGCATACACTACGCCATGAAAGCGTAAAGGAGACATGTGGATAGAACTCCGCGCTACTCTAACCTAAAAGCTAGATGAGCTGAAAGATCAGGTTCATGGGTACGGCACCTTTACGCCGGAGTTCGGTCTTCCAAACCCACTGGATGGGAGCGCAGTCTGATTCCTGCACTGTTGCACATAATGCGCGACACATTTCATAGGAATACACGTCTAAACATACAGACCTTAAATTCGTAGCTTAACTCAGACTTCGGACTTTACAAAGCATTCACTGCTGGTCTTCATTTGCACCAAATATAAAGATTAAGTAAAATAAATAGCGGTTATTCGATGGTAACCTAAATCAGTGGGGGTCTGCATGTTGACTACACACTGAAACAACACTAGGGCAATTAATATAACGTTCCGTGTACTGTTTATTCACAGGGAGACTCGCAAGGTCCCTTTGTGATAACACACTATGCTATCAGCAGGTACACGCTAGGCATAAGGAGGTTCATAAATTAGAGGTTTCGCTTAATGAATATGGGGTGATTATAACAAGAATTAGATGGACGAGACTTGGCATACAGAACGAACGGGAAATATAAAAACTGCGTACATTGTGGCTGGAAAATCACCACCAACTCCCTCAAAGTTCGATGTAAACAGAATGACAATACACCCGCGGGAGAGAAGACCTTCACCATCTGCACTATTTACCTGGTATCGTGGAGGAGATGCGATATAGGCTAGGATTGGATGGGCAGGTAGTATGACTGGTTACACACAAAACACCAACGTAACATTCTGATTGGAAGATCTCAAGGGAAGACGCCACTTAGACACTTTCATGAATACAGGGCATGATCTTCACTTTGTGTTGAAAAATGAGTAGCTTTAAAATTTGTACTCGTCACCTAATAGTATCTATTTAATACATGACCATGAAGAAAACAAGGGATCGCCAGAACATTTCAGATGCAAAACCTGAAGGGAAGAGATGGAGGCATGTACACTACAGAATACACATAAATGTACACTGGATTATAGTAAGGTAAGGTAAATCAGTCCCATTACAGGCCCGAGGTGCCCAGAGGGTTCCAGGAAGTTAAGGTTGCCAGATTACGTGACAATGGCCCAGGATGGTGGTAAGGTTATCAGCCTTACGCACCGGCCGCTTTTTACCCCCAGGAAATATTCCTGGTACTCATTTCTGCTAGAGGCTGAGTCGATCCCAGGGCCATAGAGCGATCGGAAGGATTATGTCAATGAAAAATTCCAGTGACACCAGAATTATAGAAAGGCTTCGTGAAAAAATTAACTGGACTGAGGTGGCTGCTGTGGTGACTGTAATGACTGCAATGACCTCTAATTAGCATTCCCTTCCTTCACCACATTCATTCCGAGTTAGAAGCCAAAACAACGTGAATGAAAAGGTGTGCCTACATTTAAGCTATAAAAGTGTACAGGGTGCGTGAAGAAAGTTTCTTGCATTCAATTTGGCATCACATTGCAACTGAACAACCAACTACAAGCTCAGACTGTCTTTACCACTCGATAAAGAAACCCCCGATACTCTTTGCCCAGTAAGCTGGGTGGAACCCAAAGTCCTTCTGGAAAAAATGGTGAAGAGACAGATTCTATTGCATCCACCGGGAATCAGAAATGGCAGACACGTCCGCAGCCTACCATTTTATTGACTGACTTGGAAAGAGCAGAGTTTATAAGAAATATGTGAAGGTATTCTTTAGAGAGAGAGAGAGAGAGGGAGAGAGAGACCAGCGAAACCCGTAACTCTCAGCGCGTTCCGACGAATCGGCAAAACTCTACACGCAGTGGCACACTACAAATGCTGCACTTCGCACTGTACAATACATCGACAAAATATATGTCACGTATTAATATTCAAGTTTTCAGCGTTATACTGGTTGAAGACATGAACGCTACATAAAAAGCGGGCTACCTTAAGCGCGCGCGCGTGTGTGTGTGTCAAACACATAGTGTCGCAAATTTAAAAAATGTGCCCAGTAACACACTACCGCACACAGGTACCTACCCATAGGTACAGTAACCAACAAATGCGCGCCAATAAAACGACTAAAAATCATACACAACATATAAAATTCCTGCAATGTTTCAGCGCCAGGGCACCATCTTCAGAGAATCCGAAGTACAAAGGTCTGCAAGTAACAATTCAGCAATCTTGGTATTACATTAATACAACGTGAAAATATTATAATTGTACAATAACGAAGTTGTTGAGTCTACAGACTTGACGAAAGACAAAGATGTAGGCCAGAGTCCAAGGTTTTATTAAATTATAAGCCACGTATGGACACAAACATGTGACTGATTCAAGTATGATCCAAGAGGATCTAGTCCATGTGGTGTATGTCGGTGTTCCTGTCAAGCGGTGTTGTGTACTGAACAAGTGTAGTTAAGTGATGGTACGTATAAGGTACGTACCTAAACTTCAGCACCAATCATACATTTAGTCTAACAAATGTATGTACAAAGTAGCACTGAAGTTAAACGAGTTTAATTCAATGGATACACACACAGTTAGTCACAGGTTTATAATGTCTTGTGGTGTCATTCAGAGTACAGTTTGACAGTCCATGTCCCACGAACACTGAAAGCATGGCAAAGAAAACAACACCTTACCATCACATTCATTCACAGACACTGCAGTGTCCGCCATTCCAGAAAATCTAGTTAACTGTTCCCAATTAGGTAAATGCTGCTTTTCGATAATGCCATTTTGCACTTAACATAAAGGAGGTTAAAATTTTACACAGTAAAATTCCGTAACATGCAGTAAACTTCAGTTAAATACAACAGAACAGGGGCCTACCCTCTGCTATAGCCTCTCACCAACACAACACACCACCACTACGTAAATGATATTAAGGGAGGCGTGTGTTGTTTCATTACGTTTATGAACTTTAGCCGATTCAGCGATTTGCTTGCTGAAACATCACCCAAAGATAAAAAAAAAAAAAGATTCGAAAACACGAAACAAAACGCATGAAACAATCCAGGCACGTACATTACAACTTACTACTTCACGAGACAAGTCCTTCTTTTATCGCAATGTGTGAAAATAATAAATATTATTTGACTTCAGATCAGCCAATGTAACAACGGAGCAATGCGATACTTTATGCTTTGCAGTCGCTTGATACTAAGAATCTTACTTGAACGCGCCGTTCTTTATGCTCGCTTACTCTCCCTCACTCTGTGTACCCCGCGCGTTACGTCTGATTCTTTAAATAGAGATCAACACACCAAGTACGTGGGAGTTATCAGTTTTGGACTGCACCATTCGCACTCATGACAACACAATTTTCATTTTATTTTTTATCGTTGTACTGTGCATCTTGATACCATCAAAGTCCTTCATTTACCAACAGATGCACTTTATATCAGTCTTACAAACCACTAAAATTTACGTTAAACTTAAATTAAAACTGGCCCTACGTATTTCGGTC
>Ga0123354_10019698_pt1 | contig 10595 bp, 5 predicted proteins | sample TergutLab28metaG_2_FD_97872 | JGI IMG/M metagenome (GOLD analysis project Ga0123354, IMG submission 97872) | Labiotermes labralis P4 segment gut microbial communities from Petit-Saut dam, French Guiana - Lab288 P4 | ecosystem: Host-associated > Arthropoda: Insects > Digestive system > Gut ...
CGGGGGGGGGGGGGGGGGGGGGGGCGGGGGGGGGGGGGGGGGGGGGCGAGATTTTCCATACCCGTCTAGATCGGCTCTGGGGTCAACCTAGCTTCCTATACAGTGGGTACCGGGTCTCTCTCGGGGGTAAAGCGGTCGGGGCGTGGCGTTGACAGTCCACCACTATCTAGCGCCGAAGTTAAAGAAAGAGTAGAACTATACCCCTGCTTCAACTCAGGGCCTACACGTTCTGTTCAAGGGTTACCGTGTCTTTTTACCCTCTATATTCTATAATTACTCATTTATTCAGTCTCGCAGCATTGCCGTCCGAGTGCCACGCTTTGAAGGTTTTATGACAGGGCGGGGATGTTTTGTGCAAACGGACGGACGGGCTGAGGCGCTTGGCTCCAGATAACAGTGGAGGTTGTTCTAGACTGATGGTCAAATCGGTTATAATTGTAAGATGCTTGTTTAAGCCCCGCGTCAGGAAGACTTGTGAGGCAGTGGAGGCACGGCTTCGCTCATTCTTAATCTCAGAAGTAGATGGAGGTGAGATTTACGCTGCGGCCGCTTTGTCTGCGCGAAGAGTCCCAGGTACCCGGGTTCAAACTGGGCTTGGTGGACCTCAAGAGCTGGTCCGAACGCTGCAGCGAAGAGAAAACAGTTGTGCATGTGTCTGGCATCGAACGGTGGTCGGCGAGCGCGTGGGTCCGTCAAAATGGAGGCAAGCCGCCGGTTCGCAGATTTGGGTAGTGGTTGCTCACATCGATGAGGTAACAGAATCGTCGCGACATTACGTAACAATTCGGGTCACGTGATGCTGGGTGCAGGTACTGTGAAGGAACTGCTAATGAGACGGCTGCGTGGCGGCGCGCGTTTGTTCTGCGTTGCTGCTCATTTCCACCCGAAGACATCCAACACACTTGTCAGGGCATCGTGCTTATACTTCCTCGTCAGTTGCCCCTTCTCAACGTGTTGGTTTCTTACTTTATCTGACACCTGTCGTTTGTTACTTCCCCCTTATTGGGCTATCGGTTCAGAGGGCGGCCTTAATACGCTGAGCGGACCGACGCAGGTGACAAACGATATTTGCTACATGAATGTACTGTCCAGTACTTGGTAGACGGGAGACTGTAGGTTGCGTGTGTTAGAATGTGTCCATAAAGTGGACATGCTGCACTTTAATTCCGTTGCCTTTTATTCGGATCACTGCCAGCCCGAGACATTTGGTCGCCCCGGGCAAGGTAATAATTTGGCGTCCCTTCAAACCGATATTCTTTAAACGTTTTCGGCCTGAGGCAGGAACAGCGAACTTTTTGAGGGCGCATGTCCAAATTGCGGACAGTTTTTGGAGACATTCGTTCGCGTGTGTAAACCTGAGTTTACTAGCACTATTTTCGATTCGTCTAATGACGTCTTGGTGCTTCTTGTAGGTTGGCGCCCGGGGCATTGCCCGTTTGGCCTGCACCCGATTCCCGCTGACCTGACATCGCAGTAGAGCGGGAAGCATTCCTGCTGTACTCGGGAGGACCCGGTTTTGGATCTCAGGCCAGAAAATTTTTTGCACTGAGTGAGGTTCTTGTGGTTTTAATCAGTGCTTCCAGACGTTAGCCGCGAATGTAGTAGTGTCCTCCTTCCACACACCAGTTCGTTTCTTACCAGTTGACCTGTTATTCGACGCAGTGGCTCTGAGCGACTGAAAAGCGTCGATTATGTAAACCGTGTCTCGTGCGTTAAGGGCGGACGGAGGTTGCAGCACGGTGCTGCCAACTGAAATAGTCCATTTGCTTTGTTCTGACAGACCTGTACTAGTCTGTTGCTCTGCTAACTCTCAGCTTACCCCATTACAGACAAAAAAAGCGTTGTAAATTTTTGTGTCCAGTGTTTGCCGATAACTGTAGCAGCATTCTTTGCTTTAAGGTTCCAAGACTTCGCTTGACCTTCTGATGTGAATAGTGTTCCGTGTTAGATGGGAATGCTTTTAATACTCAGAGGAATATAATGCTTCATATGGTTCGTTTAGTCGTATTCGAGCAATTTCAGACACCTCTGACGTAATCGAAGGATCAGGTATCAGCGATATTCGATGATGGCCTAGCTACAAGATGCGCCAGAACGAGTACAGATCCTTGGGTAAATCTGCTGTTTGCTATTGGGAAGTGGGTACCACTGGTATCGGGATATCTGTTTGGAGACCACTTGAAAAGCAAAGCTTGCTGGGAATGTCTGGGCATGCGCAGTCTACTTGAGGGGGACTGGTGAATACGTGATGCTGCAGTCGCGATGAGGCGAAGTTCGGTGATGTATGTGCGGAGAGCGGAATGCTGTTCTTGTTCCTTTAGGTAACGCAAACTATTTAATAGTGTGCAAATGTATTTAGAGGGAGGAACAGTGGCAGCGACATGCGACTGTGGATTTTGTCGAGACTGCTACCAGCTGGTGCATCGGTTAGTGAAGCAGGTAAGGTCAGGACCACGTGAGTGCTAAGGTTCAGGCGCACTACAGCAAGACATGAAGGACCATGGGGGGGGAGGGGGGGTAGTTGTGTAAAGTTCGTCAGCTCAGGTGTTAACCGAGTCTGTTTCGGGCTTTTTTAAATCCAGTGGTCACTATATGTACCGCACAGTGGTCACTATATGTACCACCAGTTTAACATTCAATAACTCTACGTTCTGCCCACACAGCTGTATTTATGTGTTTTGTGTGGATCTGAGAACAAACCGTTTATTTCCCTATACAGCATTAACTGTTTAATATGTATAACCGATACGGATAGTGTTTACTGCGTGGTACGAGCTGAGTCTTTACTTTCAGTTAGGTTAATCGTAGACTTCAAAGAGCTGAATGACCCACATTCGTAAACTGTCTGCTAATTCGCGACATTGTACTTCTGGTTATCTTTACATTGCGTAACGTAGTAACACAGAAAGGGAAAACTATTCAGATACGTGTATAACGCAGCTGTTTGATTGTATTGTGTCGGCTGTTCGTGGAGTAGCTGACCTTCGCCCTGCAGGTCAAGAGGTCTCTCGCTCTGTATGAATCATCAGGGATCATCGCCTTTTTCACAACACTACCACTGGTCACTGAGCGAGTTGAATCCAGTCCAGATTACGTTGCAAAGAATTGTCCCTCGGCTTGATTAGCGCCGCATCGTCGTTACGTTTGAGGGAAGGCTTCACGCATTCTTAACTTCGGCACTTGGTCCGCTTTGTGCTCAGGGGTAGGTCCAACCGATACGCATTCAGTACGGTGAATCCGCCCCAGAGGTGGTCTAGATGTGGCGGTGAAGGAAGGAATCGCAGCCCCGGCCTCGAATTGAACCGTGATTGTCCGGTCATCCAGCCTAGCCGAGGAATGCTAACTGCTTTCACTCGGCTACTCCGATCCGAAAGTCGAAGTAGCTGTCTTATTTGTTGTTACGGGTAAGGGCGCGTTCTGTAGCGCCTATTGAATGGCGTCGAATGAGACGATTGTTGGTGGATAAAGACGGTAAGGATGTGGAAGGAAGTGATCATGCAGTTGTTTGAAGGGCTGCCGTGGATTTTTCGTCAGGGGTTGAGGAAACCCGCGAAGGTGTTGTCCCATCGTTGGTGAGTAGGTCGCGTGCCGAGTTTTGAACTCGGGACCTTTGGACTGCAAAGTGGCAGCAGCGTTCGGTATTAATGGCGTGACGCCGTGGCGTCAGATGCATTGTCACGATACAGCGACCTTGTTATGTTTGACCAGTATCGTTTGTCAGTTCATTTCCCGTCTCCAAGCTCGTAAGCTGTTGGCTGAGTGCAGGGACGTAGCCGGGTTTGGTAGCACCCACGGGTTTTAACCACAATTGCCGCCCCAAACGGAAAGTATAAACTTTAAAATATTTCGTTTGTGTATTGAACTCCCTTTTATTTAGTTCAATAATTTCAAATTTGTTAGGCACGCAAATTTTTTTTTCATGTAAAGAGCATATTTTGCACCCCATTTTGTCGCCACTTCGGCTCTGCTGCCCGGCCGGCCACAGCAGATGTCCCTACGTTTGCTCCGTCGCTGGACGGTCAGGCTACATCAGTGCAAGAGCCGACAGCCAATCACAAGCCATGCATGTCGCATACAATAGCGACTCTGTACAGTGCGTTATATGGCACCTCGCCGTTAGCATCATATCGTGAAAAAGTTTCCTGAAGCAGGAAGCAATCTTGCTGTTCGGTCCAACGTACCGTAAAGCTTATGTTGAGCTCGCGGTCCGGATACTGGCAAGTGCCTCCCAGTGACCGTTCACTGTACATAAACGTCAGAAGTCACGTGATTGAGGCATTATGTCACTACCTACGTCATGTTCTGTGAAATGGCCCCAGCGATTCGCAGAACATGCTGCCGTCATCTTTGCGGTAGAGAATGATTCTCGTCGGGCGCTGCGGAACGCCAGGTCAACAGATGGAACCCCCGCATAGTTAGGTGAAGGTGTCGAAGTTGACCCTGTTCAGACTATGAAGGCATACGGGAAGAGTTGAGGTGTAGGGTAACTCTCGTGTTATATGGACGTGAGTAGTCAGCTTCACGCCCCGGCCAGTTTATCCCCGGACTGGACCATGTTACCCATTGAATATAAAGTAGGCTGGGTGGACCAACAGCCGGTCTGGACTTTCATAGAAGAGAATAGTCTCTTATCCCTGCCTGGATTCGAACCCACGTCTAGTGACCATGTAATGGCGCACTGCAGTTCTGGCCAGCACTTTTATTTATGTGGCTGCTGTTTCCAGTTCAGCCGCAGCGCTAGCCGGAATAGTTCTGTTTTCGCACAGTGAACCACTGTCCAGAACAGCCCTGCCATTGAGCACAAGCAATGTACCGCTACGGTTGCTGTCCCACTGTCCCTGTCAGTCCACTGTATACAGCATATAATCCATTTGACTGAAGTGGCCAGTTTGTTGCTTATGTAATGACGAAATATTGGGAATGAGACTTTGTACGATATCCAGAACTTCATCTCAATTCTTGCACATCGCTTGAATAGCCATGATCATCGTACACATTGGCAAGAGTACGGTGTAAATTTCGTAATGTCTTTGTGTTACGTCACCAGTAGGAGACAGCAAACAGCATGCCGTGCCATGGCTCAGACGCTCAGTCGCCAGCCTGTTTCTGGGGAGACCCAGGTTTGATCCCGGGCCATCCCAACGAAGATATTCGGTGGACGGTGTGGCACTGGGACGGGTTTCTGCGTTACTTTGGTTTTTCGTGGTCATCATCACACCAATGCTCGATACTCATCGCATCATGTTACTCGTATCAGAAGGACAAACGGGCAAAGTCTGGACACCTGCAGAGGAACAATCTTTCGGATATCTCTGCACGTGACAGATAGTGACATATTTTTTGTTCTGATTTTTGCAGATAATTGGGTGAATTAGATACTGTGAAGCATATTTCACGTCCCACGAGATTCTACAGAAAGTTTTGTGTATCAGAAAATATGTCTTCGTCCTTCGGTAGGCAGTTTACATCAGTGACACCTCGTCACACACTGGGGCTGTGTTCTGTGCTTGTATCCCGAGCACCTCGGGACATTCATTAGTTCACAACGATCGTTTCACACGGCACCCTTTTCTCAGTTTGACCCGTCGTCTTGCCTTCAGTACCTTACCCGTGGTCCTCTTGTTGTGTGGCCCACCCGTACCGTTGGTCAGTTCCTGCCAAATTGCTTATTGCGCGCATCTTAAACGACGCGGCGAACCGCCCGCACTCGATCTGGCGCAGAAGGTGTTAGGCCGTTATGTATGTCTGTGTGCATTCGGTCCAGTAGCAGTAAAGGTCGCCCGCCAGATGACGTACCGTACCGATCACGTAACGGAATTCTACCGTTGCGTGATGTCAGATGTGCCTGTGGAGTGCAGACAATGGCCCGACTGACGGACCAGCAGTGGTTCTGTAAACGGGAGTCCAACGCGAATGTCCGTAATTTTCATTAGCGCCCGTGCTCTCGCTATAGTGGTAACCTGCTGGAACAATGTAAAACGTTAGGTTCTGCCCGCACTGTTTGTGGATGTGTTTGTGTGGTTCTCGCGATTACGAGGGACCGTTTTCCTTTACAGCAATAACTGATTTGCCTGCGTTGTGGAGATTGCGTTCCCTGTGCGGTACGAACTGAGATTGAAACGTAGTACCGCAAAGAGCGGTTGTCAGGAAGTTTCGCAGGACTATCTTTGTGTCGTAGTGGCCATTGAGCAACGAAAGGCTTTAGAATGTTTGCGGCGTCATTATTATATAACCTACTGACGCCGCTGGCTTCGGACACCACTTACAAGCAGGAGTAATAAATATGTGAAGATGCGCAAATTTCAGGGCCCGGAATGGCATACAGTGATTAAAATGGAACCGTTAACACCGTCTCGAACCTTGCAATCCACTTTCGATATAAAAGGGGTCTGTTTGGTTCCAAGAACACTCAGATAACCGGTAATAGCAATGTAAAGTAACCTTACAAGCACAAAAGTGTGAAATATGTACAAAATACGAACTTTTTGTTTAAGCAGGAAATGCATTAAATTGCTGAAGGACAGCCAGTCTCATTACGTACGTCACAAACTGACCTCGTTTAATGCTAGATAAACTTATCGGAGCTGAGATTTATCTACACAACAGCACAAGAGTAAGGGAATCCGCTCGCCAGCCAGGTGGTATGAATTCCGTACATGAGACGCTGTACCAGGTCCTCTAATAGTTGCTGACGTACTGAAACCCAAACAAGTGTATACAGTTACTGACTTGCCAGTTTCTTCGTTAAATAAGATACGACATGACGGTTTTGTAACGTTGCCATGTCGCCGAATTACCGGTAACAGTACGCCAGATACGCATATGCTGTGTTGAGCTTATTGGAACTGTTCGTTACTGCAGCGGTTTGTTGGTTTGCTGTAGTTGGTACGTGGTAATGGAACTCATTCAGATGATTCAGCAATAACTGCGTTTGCGGTACGGCAATTGAAAGGGAGGAAGTATCCTCTTGAAATACGGAGGACCTAATTGAACAGATTTTCCAATTACAGGACGAGCCCCCATCTGAACCAGTGCGTCAGATGTGTGTAGCCGCCGACAGTGACGTAGTTAGTCGCCACCTCGTGATTGCGTCTATTTATATGCGATAATTCCTGAAAGATGCTCAGCATGTTAGTTTAGTGGCTGATGGTGTCGGTGAGGCAGCACACTGTGGTACTCTTGACACTCTGCGAGCCGCAGTGCGGCTGTAAGAACGAGCTGGAATTGTACTCATGAAACACGTCATGACGACATAGGGGAAATGGAGGTGTAGCTCCACACATTCCTGAACTTTCACGGTAGATGGAGGTGAGTGGTAAGGTGCGCTTGTCGGTCGCTGTGCCATGGAGGAGACTGCCCCCCCCCCCTCTTCCGGTATCCTTTGACGGCTGTGCACCACAGCCGGTGTGTGCAATGTGCTGAACAGAAAGTACCCTGCCCTCTCATGTGAATCGAACCCCAGTCCACTACAGTGTTTGTCGTGGTAGATTACGGGAAGTGCGTCAAGTGTCTGCAGCTGTGCACACGCGTTTTGTGTTTGGGCGTGATTCTGACCGCAAACTGTTCTGCTGAACGAACTGCTGACTGTAACTAACCCCTTCGCGATGAAATAGTCGCTTTTATATGAAGACGCAGTCCGTACCGCGCAGTAAACACTCCGTCTCGGTTACAAGACCAATCAGTTACTGTTGTAGAGGGATATCGCTGTTGGTTGTCAGAGCCATTCAAAACACACACACACACACACACACACACTGTGTGGGCAGAACGTCGAGTTACTGAATGTTAAACTGATGGTACACATAGTGACCACTGGGCTTTTAAGGCGTTAGTAGGTTCGATTCTGCTTTGGTACAGTAGGTCGGTGAAGCCTATTGCAGTGAGATTAGGCATGTCAAAGTGTAGATGCGCGCGGGGCGCTGTGGTTGGGGCGCGATTTGGTTTCGTGAACGTGCGACACTAGCGACACTAGCTGTACATAAAATAACAGTTGCTGAATCGAAATCTAAACCTGAAAGTAAGTCGGATTTATATAGCCCAGTCGGTACTTTTCTGGTGTCTAGCATATGATCAGAAAGTCTGCTAGAAACTGCGCATCTTTTGTTTGCGCACAGCTTCTTAGTGTCAGGTTTAAAATTCGTGTGGATTATTGGCGACAAATGTACTTGGGAAAAACAGTAATAATTGCTGTAAACAGAGCAAGATGTTAGCGACACGTGTCAGATGTGTAAAATACGAAATTGCTAACAAATGTCGCTGAGTAGTTTGAAAACTGAATGTACGATCTTTCTGTTTATACATTTCAAAAGGGCCACATGCGACCTGCGGGCCGCCGGGTTGACATGCCCGAATGTACCGTGTCGTGCTGTGCCTGATACCTTGCGGTGGGCTCATTATGCTAACTTTTGAAGACAGTTACATTTAATTATCATAGTGACGTCAATTGATACAGACTTGCATATCGATATCGTTCTTTTCAGAGCCTCTTAAAAGTGTTTCGGCATCTAATTAAAGTTCAGTTACCCGTTTACTGTCGAAGGGTGTAAAGACTGAAAATTCTGGTAATTTGGCTTGTTGGTTTATATGGGTGTGAAACTTGGTCTCGCACATTGATAGCAAGACAGGCTGAAGGTGTTGGAGAAGAGGGTGCTGAGGGAGATATGTGGGGTCTGAGAGCGCGGTAGCGAGAGGATGAAGAAAATTACATAGTGAGGAGCTTCATGATATGCATTTCTTGCTATATATATTAGGGTCATCAAGTCAGGGAGAAAGAGATTGGCTGGGCTTGTGGCACGTATGGGGGAAATTGAAAGTGCGTGCAGGGTTTTGGTGAGGAAACCTGAAGGAAACAATCATTTGTAAGACCCAAACGTAGATGGGAAAGTGATAAAATAGATGGAATAGAATGTGCGGTGTGGACTGAGTTAATGTGGCTGAGGGTAGGCACAGGTTGCGGGATGTTGCGAACTGCAGGTTCTGTAAAATGCGGCGAATATTTTGACTGGCTGCGAAACTGTCAGCTTCTGAAGAAGGACTGCTGTGAGGAGTTAGCCTAGACATTGTAAATCGCGTTGTTCTCGTTACAACCTGTTGCGCATTAATCCTGTCTCTGTATTAACCAGAACGTCTCTCCAGCTCTCAGCTCTGCGGGTTTTCAATATTGTGGAATAAACAGTTTAGTGTTACTAAGAAAACCTTCCCATGTTTCGATACCTTGACATCGTATCGAAATTAAATTCTTACCTCGATATGCCATTTCGATGTATCGATGATATTAAAGCCTTTGATTGTCAACGTATTGTTTGGCACATGTCGTAACATTCGGTCCATACATTGTTCTGTGGTGCAGTGGCCCGGAACACCTGTCAGTTCCATTTTGCATTCTGCGTAATCGCATGTGTTTTGGAACTGGTGTGCGCGTGTGCACTTTGACATCGATGTTCAGGAAACAAAAATATTGATTAGAGCAACCTTTGCCAGATTTACATGATTATAATTTTTATTCATTGCTAAGTTGTAAATGGATTACGTGAGGAAGAAACGGGCCGGTTAGTTATTCTTTGTACTCGTCTGTGACAAACGGGAAAACAAAAGATTCTGGAGCGAATGGCAGCAGCATTCCCTGAATTTAATATGCTCTGAAAGCAGTTTTGATTGGCTAGTATCGTTCCCAAATATTTGAACTTCCCCCCCCCCCCATTTTCACAGGATTTATTACTGTTACCTGTGTCATTATGTTGTGAGTTTGGCATGCATCCTGCTCACACGGCGTTCTGCGTGTTTGCTTCTAGACCAGCCTCTTTACTGCAGACTAATACCGCTTTGCTTTACTAGACAAGTGTGCTTGTTGTTGCCCAATAAATAGTCATCAGCTGATGTGTTCGATTGAAGTGTCACTTCATCGTGGTCTGCTTGGACCTTCCTGACGGAATATTCCAGCTGTACAGTCGGCAGGCATTGGCCATAAAGCATCTCCTAGTTTCGAACCATGTATCAAATGTTTGCTGACGTGGACTTTGCTGTACGTTTCATTTGAGCATGCTGTTTGTTGCTGCATATCGTGTAACGCAGTGTAATATGTTTTGCTCACATTCGAAACTTTCATCACAGCTGTGTTGTCACAAGCACTGTTATGACGTCCGCTTTCAAGTGTTTACTGTAGCATCATTTATCGCCGTCATTGCATCTTTTTGTATGTAATAATTATCGTTGTGATACAATTTTCATAGCAGGCGTTGGTGTTTGATCGAAATACATTAGAACATTTTAATTAGCGTAACTGATTTTATGGGTGTACCAAACTGGATGAGAAAGTTATACAATGCCTTTCTTGTTACTAAATCGTAAACTTTGAGAACATGGTGTTGAGGAGAATATTTGGACCTAGGAGGGACGAGGTAACAGGGTAATGGAGGAGATTGCATAACGAGGAGCTAAATGATTTGTACTCCTCACCCAATATTGTGCGGGTTATAAAATCGAGAAGAATGAGATGGGCTGGGCATGTGGCGCATATGGGTGAGGAGAGGGGGGTGTATAGGGTCTTGGTGGGGAAACCGGAGGGAAAGAGACCACTGGGGAGACCTAGGCGTAGA
>Ga0123354_10019699_pt1 | contig 10594 bp, 9 predicted proteins | sample TergutLab28metaG_2_FD_97872 | JGI IMG/M metagenome (GOLD analysis project Ga0123354, IMG submission 97872) | Labiotermes labralis P4 segment gut microbial communities from Petit-Saut dam, French Guiana - Lab288 P4 | ecosystem: Host-associated > Arthropoda: Insects > Digestive system > Gut ...
GGACCTGCTCATAATCGATGCTGAAACTGGTCTCCTTTCACATCCAAGCACACTTGAATGCGTTTCTCCAAATTCTGGAATACTTTTCCCAAAGTGTCGACGTTGACGGCTTGAATCTCTTGGTGTATAGTATCTATGAGTTGTTCGATTGTGCAGGGTGTATTTCTGTACACTTTGCCCTTCAATAGGCCCCAAAGAAAGACGTCGGCTGGTGTTAGATTGGCTTCCCCTTGTCTCTAACTTTTTAATCAATTTCTGGACGGAACACTTCGATGGTGCACGTCTTTCACCAAATTCCGTTCGAAATGCCGTCTGGCATGCTTTAAATGAACTTGTTTGCCAGTATTTATGAACGAGAAACCCGTGCTGTTCAACTGTATACATAGACAATAGTTTGGGGCCTCTAGCTAGAGACTCACCCTGTGTGTGTGTGTGTGTGTGTGTGTGTGTATATATATATATGGAACTCTTTACACTTTCATCAAGAAAGAACAAATTACAAACAGCATTTCCAGAGGCACTTATATAAGAAGAACTCTGACACATTCTAAGCCATTTTCATATTTAGTTAGCTTTACATTTTGATTCATTTTTTGTAACATCTGAGATAAATTATGAACTGTGTAAATATGAAACATCTTATGTGGCTACCTTTCCTTGTTGCAAATGTTAAAATTTATATCTTACAATACTCTCTGCAGGAAAGAAAATTTCAGACCCTAACCACAAACTGAAAAATAAGAATTTTTAGAACTGTTCATTCTGTGCACTTTTTATTCAACTTATTCTATTAAACCAGCCAAATGCACACATAATATACATAATCTTACAGTTTTAGTGACACTGTGACATGCTTTGGTATGTCAGTGTGTCAATAAAACTGTATGATTATGTGCAATGTGTGTGTGTGTGTGTGTGTGTGTGTGTGTTTGGTTGCTTCAATAAAAGAAAACTGTGTGTGAACAATAACAGTTACGTAGCATTACTGGCTTCTGGGATCTGATGCCATGAACAGGGTCATAATATATATGACCCAAATTGTTGGACATTCTTGTTATATCACTTATCACACAAACCATCTGACTCAGCAGGCAACCACACACACATATGACAATAGCAGCAGGAGGTTGATTATATTCCGCAGCACATGTGGGTGGCCACTGTCAGCTACGGCTGAAGTGGTAAGTGAGCCAACAAGAAGGGACCAAAGATATGGGTTAGATAAAATGAGGATTCTGTAGTAAGGTAGATGAGTACCAGTTCTTTGGTGGAACCTGCCACCTTCATGTTCTGGGTAAACCAGTTCCTCTACAAAATTACTTGGCATTATATCCATGAAGACTATAATCTTGATACCCAGTGCCAATAGAACCTCAAATGACAATAGTCTGCAACCTGTACACAGACAGCCTCACATTCTTCAAAGTTCCACTATTCAGGGCTAATTACCAATGGGCAGAGTACAAACTATACATTCTAAAAAGAGAAATTTTTGCACACATTTTAAAAACAGGCATTTAAATGATATATTTATGTGTAGTGGCTAACTATGGCCTATCAGCAACTAACAAGTATCATGAAAAACCAACTACCAAAATGACGTGAACTACAGGAACATATAATAAACCCTGTGCCACACTGGAAGTTTCTCATTGTCGATATGAGCTTGCTAGTAAGAACGCGAGTCAAAGCCTTCACATTCCACTTTAATGTGCACAGTAAGTACAGGAAGTCAAGTGTGAAGTTACTTGCAAACCTATCTGTCCCCAAGCAGGTATGACTCCATAAACCACGGATGCTCAGAGTACAATGGCATACATCATGAAAATAATAGGGACACATTCTTGTTTGTAATGTGAAACATCAATGGTGTGAAATTATTACCATGGTGTCTTGTCTCAGGTCTTTCTCTTTTTTAACACTGGTTAACTGAGGTTCATTATACTAAAAAGAAACTACACTCTCATCCCTACACTCACAAAGATACACAACCACTAATGGGAGTTATATAAGAAGCAACCTGTGCATTAAACATGATGCCATTTAATCTTCCAAATCAACTGCACTCTATGTTAATACCTACTGTATTTCTACATCTTCAAGGGTTTCAAGTATGTTACAAACATATAGGTTTTCAGTTCCAGTATCAAGGGTGCACAAATCCCAGGCATCAGGTCACCTGTGGGAATAATATTTGTGGGGTTGCAATATTTGTGGGGTGGCAATATGGTACTAACTTCATGTCACCCTTCTAGTGCCTAAAATTCTGAGGTGGCTCCTAGTACTCAGAGAATTTGTGCACCCCTGCAACCACTATGACGAAAATGACTATAATTGTTCATTATGCACCCTTCTATGTTATTTCATGGCAGTGACTGTTCCTACATTTGAAGTCCCAAGTTATGTTGATGAAATAATGTACAATGGCACCGGACATCGCAGGACTTTTTAGGGAGGTGGGAAGATGTTCACATTTGTATTACTGCTCACCATCCTGACAGCAGAGCACAAATTTTCCCCTCCAACCTGCACTGCTTGTTTGGCTTATACAAGGAAAATAGTGAAAGGCATGTGGAAATTATCAAGTGCAACCATACAAGAAAAACTCTCAAAAAAGCACTTCAAATTCAAACAAGCAATTCTGTATCAATAAAAATTTATGAATTCCTGTTTCCTGAGATGTGAAGTCATGTAGTTGGGTACACAGGTATCAACATTCTGAAGAACATTGCTGCTCCCATGCTCACAGCACACATTGGTGGCAGCAGGTTCTCCATGTGATTTCCAGTTGCACAATGGTTTTCAGGAACGTATCCATGGTATAGAATGAGACCTGCCTGTATTCCAATTTTATTATGAGTATTTCAAATTTTCTGCAGTTTCTGCACTGTTGTTGTATAATTTACATGGTGCGACGCAGCAACTATGTTTCCATCTCTACAAGCTTTATCATAAGCACTCTCAAATGATACTGAATGGTACACTTGTCGGTCAGCATGTCTGAGTAAAGTCCCAAAATATAGGCATCCATTTGTGTAGGGTGGTTGTGTCATTGTAAGATTCTATATGAGAAGCCATTCAAAATTTTACTTGCAGGCCTGAATAACTTTTTTTTTTCAAACCCTGAATTGTATTTGTTAAGTACAATGAATCAGCTACAGGCTGAAGACATATGAGAAATCACTGTTCAACACCTGTCAAGTGCAGGAGATATCCAAGGCACCCAGAATGGCTCTAGGGCCCACACAGTCTCCTCTTCATTAGGTACAAGGGCTCTTTTGCCAGGGTTAAAACAGCCACAGCATGAAGCTGATCAATCATCACCATCTCATTCTGAGGTTAATAATGAATGCAGCCACACCATCACTCCCCCATATGCCTTCATTGCAAGTATTTTTTATATCAGGAATGCTTAGGGAATTTCATAAAACAAGTCTCAGTTTGTACTAGTTGAAACAAAAAATAGCAGACAAGAAACAACATGCCAGAGCTGAGAATGCCCCACTGACATGTTCAAAGAATAAGATGACTGTTTACTGCCAGTACTTCATTTTACTAAATATGTAACTCAATTCAAATTACAAAAAGTGTGAATTAACTACAACTCTGTACAGCCTCTCATAAGTCTCCCCTTTCAAAATAAATACTGATATTGAAATGTGAAGAAAGAAGAAACCGTCTGCTCTCTTCATGTCATTACTACATGAGTCACATCAAATACAATGAACTTCAATGTCAGGATTCAGCATCAACAAATACAAATTCAGCAGTTCTGTTCAGAACCAAAAATGTAGTTACAACAGTTTTTTAACATCTGAATCAATAAACAATCGGAGATTTCAATCAGATTATCCAACAGACTTTATTCAAAAGCATATTTATGATAGTGTAAAAGTGGGCTGAAACTGCTGAAGACATTTCCAACATGACTTTATCTCGATAGTGAATAAATTCAGCAACCTTCCACTGACCTGATCTCAGAAAACACTCACTAAAGGAACATGACACAAAGGTAATGGATATGGTGTTTCCAAAAGGAGTTCTGAATTGTGCTATGCTGTAAGAATGGCAATACTTATTGTCAGAAATTCACATTGCTTCTCTCGTTAGTTAAATTCCCTGACAAGCAGCCAGCAGATGTAAGTAATGATACAATGCTAGAAAACAGGATATGGGTGCATTTCTACATGCCCATGAGGAAATGTGCAACAATACCCCTTGGCTGTCAGGAGCCAATTAAGTCATGACATGCAACAGCATCATTCATATGGCATTCCTCCTAGAAAAAAAGGCACTGTTCATAGGATTAGTTCAGGCTGTAAACAAAACAATCTGAGGTACTCTGTTAGTAAGTTAAGTTTCAAAGATGAAACAAATGCACTGTGTGGACACAAGAAGCTACAATATTAGCACAGTGGCAGTACCATGCAGAAGGCGTGAACCACCATTGCGCCGTGGGTCCCAGGTGCACATCTGAGCGAAAGCTGAAAGAAATGGAAAACAAAGACCCCTTTACCACTACTTGTATTATAACTAGATGTACATGAACAGGTCACTGAGAAGTAAAGATGATTTTTTTAAATGTCTGATGCTCATATAACAAGTTTAGAATCAAAAAAGCAGAATAAAAATCCAATTATTCTGTAAGTAAAGTCCGACTTTAAAATAAAATGACAACAGCAAACTGAATATAATGGACTGCATATCTAGTTCGTGCTGCCATGTCTCCCACCACATATCTAACACAACCATCTACTATAAGTGCATGTTAAAACAGCAAATTGCAACCAAAAGACAGAACTATGCCTTAAAAAGTATTGCGTACCATGCAATCTGGCAAAGACTTACCTTGCTTGCATTCCGATCTAACATTGCTTTCTAAGGTGTCCATCTGGATCTGGATGCGCTTGTATTCACGCTCTGCCTGTGTAGACTTGCGGCGGTACACCACCAGGACAATGACAAACAGGAAGACAAGGAAAAATGTCCCAGCAGCAATTCCAGCTATTGCTTCTGGAGGGAATGAATAAGATTTGATGACTTCGTAACGCAGGTATCCAATTGGAAAGCGGAGACTTCGGCCTACACGGACTACAACCAAGGGCAAACCCGTGTCAGTTTTTATTCCAATTTCATCTGTGCCAGTGGGCTGCACCTCAGGTGGGGTACACACCAACTGAGTCATGGCCAGAGATGTCACGTTGCAAGGACGAGTTGCAATTGTCACATTTACATCAGACTCATCACTTGCAAGATTCAAGTTCTCACCCTGGAAAATAAAATTGAGTTCATGTTATGGATATGCACACTGCAGAATGTCTACAAGAATACAACATTACAATTGTGTTCATGACCAAGATTTTGTGTGAACAAAGTAACTGCCTCGCTGTACTGAAGCATAATATTTCACCATGTTTCCTGTCATAACAGTCGCTCATGCCAAAGTGTTGCAGGACAGAAGTTTTGACATGAACAGGCCCATTATAAATTTTACATGTCAAAGGAGGGCTCAAAGAAAATGCTTTATAAGACAAGGTCAACGAATGGTAGCAGAATGGACTGCATCAAACTGGAGATTGTACTAGTTTACATTGTGACAGATGGAGATGGGTAAGTCTCCAAAAAGTTGATGTATTTGAACCACCTGACACATCTGTCGGCCTGAGAAGATTTTATTGAATTCTGTTGCCACTTAAGCTTCAAGGCATGTAGGAACATGTCAAAGTCTGTCTGCACTTTCAGTTCTGTGTTTTGTTCAAATTCGGTACAACATTATATCAGAGTGCTATATTTCAGAACGTGAAGACGTGTGGAAGGAGGAGTAAAAAGAGGAAGATGATTAGTTTCAAATTAAGGATGAAGGGAACTGGGACCTTAATTTCAGGGGCACAGAGCAAGGACCACAATGCCTGCCCCCCTTTTACCACAGGCCTAATCCTTTAAAATCAGACAACAATCTGACTGTAAATATGATGGCCTGCAAAATTTTACTAGGAAGTCAGTTATCTAGATTATTTATATTTACACTTCCAGATTTCTTGGTAACATTTCAAATTTTATTACACACCTCAATAACCAATGTGTCTCCCTTGTACAGTTTGATCTGGTTGGGAAACTGGAAGAACTTTGGATCATCCACGTATACCAGCTCTGATCTCATGGTATTAAAGTGTTTGTCAAGATCTTTTACAGCTTCTACATTGTCCATAATAAAACCAATGCGAAGTCGTAGCTGCATATCTCTGTATTTCTGTGTTGAATGCCGTTTTCTTCTGCGCACTGCACTAAACTTGCTGTTAACTGGTGGTGATGGGCATTCCATCTGATTACTATTCAGGACTGTGCATACCTGTGGTATAAAATGCAGCACAATTACTTTCGTACTAATTTTATTAATTTTATATAAGTTTTATTCTAACTCTAACTGCAGAATATAAGTAAAAAGATCATGGGACTGATACCCAATGGTGTCACTGAAATTTTTTATTGACATAATCCTTCTGGCTGCACTATGGCCTCTAACAGAAATAAGTGCCAGTAATACTTCCTGGGGATAAAGACGGCCAGTGCGTACAGCTGACAACCTTACCATCATCAGGTGCTGACTGTCTTGAAATCTGTGAGCCTCAACCTCCTGGAACCCTCAGGGCCTGTCCAAGCATGTACAGGGATTGTTTTGATTGCATAATATAATCAAACCAAACAGTTTTAGAATTGGATCTAACTTCAATTTTACATGAAAGAAATTTAATTACTGGGTATTATGGATATACAATGCACTTGCTCACTGTTTGAAGACTGATATATGTACATAGTTCGTGGCTGCTAAGATTTGATCATGTATAATCTATAGCAATGTGTTTGTATGATGATATGACAACAAGAGTAATAAACCAATTAAGAGGAATAATGAAGGTATTATAAAACCAGTAACACTGATAATTCTAGAAGAGAAGAGTGATCATTGCAAAGCAACATGTGATGCAAAGTGGTAATGTTAAGACTGACATTAGTTTACAATATACACAGGTAGGCCTTAAATAAAAAGAGAAGTGACAAAACAGAAGATAGAAGGGGTGACAAAGAAAACTTGAAAACTCTCAGCAGTATTCCAGATTTGAGGGTTCAAATTACACTCCCCCACCCCTCTTTCGAAAAACTCACATAAATAAGCAACAAAAAAATCAGCAACAAAATCACAACTCTTTATTTTCTGTTAAGAACCACACAGCTGACACACTAAACGAATTCGCTGTGAATACTGATCCTGAAATTTGTGCTTTAGTTGTTCTCTAAGAGAGAATCTCTGAAACTTTTAAAATTTGACAAAAATGTATAAAGATGCAGAAATTAACTCACTCATGACGTACAAAATTAGGTAAAAGGTAAAGCAGTCCCATTACGGGCCCAGAAGGGCGCAGGGGGTTCCAGGAAGTTAAGGTTCCCAGATTTCGTGACAACGGCACAAGATGGTGGTAGGATGTCAGCCTTACGCACCGGCCGCTTTTACCCCCAGGAAATGCTCCTGGTACTCATTTCTGTTAGAGGCCGAGTCGACCCCAGGGCCATAATGCGATCGGAAGGATTTCATGTCGATGTAAAATCCAATGTCACCAGCTGGGATCGAACAAGCGACCTTCCGATTTGTAGCACAGCAATGAATTTAGGACTGTTCTATTTAGCACAAAAATGTTAATCACCCAAAAATTTATAGTTTTAAGTTGTAAATACATGTGCTTACTGTTTTGTTTATTGGATTAGGCTCTTCATCAATATAAACCACCATTTCTGGTTTCAGAATGGTGTCCAAGTTAGTGCCATGGACAGTTATCATTCGGCCCCCTGAAGCAAAACTTATTAAAGGCTTAATCTCCCTGATTGTAGGATCATTGGTGTAGTTGAAAGGGTTGCCTTCTAGCGTCCTGTTGGCACCATCAATGCTGAGTGTAAGGTGGCTGATTTGGCGTGGACCATTAGATCGTGACGTGATGCAAGTGATGCGACTGCTGGAAGCTTGCGTTGAGTTCACTTGGCATGGTAGGTCATCTAGGAAGGCAGAAATTGTGCTGCCAATGTTCAGGTACTGTCCTGTAATCGCCAGCTGAGTGCCCCCACTCTGGGGCCCCATGGGAGGAAATACACCCTCTAGTAAGATGTCCTACAAATACAAATATTCTTCAGATCAATGTGCACTGCTTCATGGGTTGATATTATACTGTACATATGGTGGTGTATAGTACAAAAGATAAGATATATTTATCATGCAGATATTACAAACTTTAATTTTTTAACCTTTTTAATGAATAAAATTGACATGTTACATCACACTGGTAATGTAACAGTGTACACAAAGGAGCTATTCTTATGTTCCCTGATGATGTCCTTGTAGTCCGTTGGCTACGTAACATTAAATGAAGTACCATGATGGTCACAAAATGATGAATGAATAAGGAATTGGTAGGAAACAATTCTGAATATAACTCACTGAAATGCACTGTCCTAGCATTTATTGAAAAAGTATAAGGAAAACCAGGAAAGCCTGTCAGAACAGCTAGTAGCCCAGCTAAATTTCAAAGTGGGTAACTTTTTAATACAAGAATACAGAAATACCACTATACCAACCTATTTTTTACTTTATTTGAAGACAAAAAGCAAAATACCACTAAATATATTACATATATATACATAAACATATTACATATATAGGCCATAGTTTGAAAATACAAGAAGTTTACTTTTTATGTTTGTGTGACCATGCATCCTTAACCTTTAGGCGGCAGAATTATTTTTTTAATTTTAGCACACCCTATATATAAAAATGTGAATAATACAGAAACCAAATATGTTAGAATTATGACACAAACTGTATTTTGAAGAGAAAAAATGGAGAGTATATACCATGTTTAAAATATTCAGTATCTATATTTGTTGAGTAACTATACAAAATGCAACTTTAGAGGTTAGCGGTGCGGTACGAACACTATAGTTGACATTAGGCGTCTAAAGGTTAATATGAAACAATTTGTGAGACCAACTTGATGCAACAATTACGATTTATTAATCAACATTTAGCTCAATATGTTTCGGGCACCATCATGCCCATCTTCAGGAGCGCACGGCCATATATAACTGCATATGGTTTTCAGCACTGTAAAAGATACGTCAGAATAAGGTGTTTGCATTGCGATCGATTGTGTGCTGTGTAAGGTGATGGTAGGCATCCTGTGTTAGATACGCTGTAGGGTGTGTTTTGTGTGGTGTTTTGTGGTTTGTGTTATTATCTTGACAGGTTAAGATATTCTCGTGGGAGAAGGTGTAGTGTGGGGGTGTTATCATGTTGGAAATGTGTGTGCCATGGTAGGCAGTTATTGGTTACATATGGTTTAATGTATGTTCAGTGTGGTTACAGATGGTGAGTGGGCTGGTGTTATGTTGAGGAAGTATGTGATTATGTGGGTCGGTGAGTGAGGGGTTTTTTATTTATAGAATAAAACAGTACATACCTTGTTGAGCTAAATGTTGATTAATAAATCATAATTGTTGCATCAAGTTGGTCTCACAAATCATTTCAAGAAGTTTACTGTATGCTGGGATTTGATTATTCATTTTTCATGAAATAAAAATTATTACACACCTACAAGCACCTACAAAGAAGTTCTGAAACTTCAAATGCGCACTTAGTACTATAAAGATTGGTGACCCTGGTTTAATATGTGAGAAATAATGCGTTAGAATTATTTACAGAATGTCTAAAATATAGTTATATATCAAGTTATGTCTATAATTATAAACACTTGTAGCATAACAATAAATCAGAACGGTAAAAATGTAAAGACATCCATCCCTGTGCTTAATTAACATGCATAAGTAAATGGAGGTACACTGCTAGGCATTCTTAACCTCAGCTCTAGATCCAGGTAAGTGATCAGTGTCACCACCACCTGCTTTATTCACTGATACTGTGGAGAAGATCTTCAGATTTTCATAGCAAATAAGCATTTTGGTAATCAACCTAACATCAGAAACTGTTATCAGGTTCATTGTTGTTTTTAACAATGGGTCACCATATCACTTCACATATTAATTTTGCATATATCAAAAATTTGAAAGTGAGGGGCAGGCGGATACTGAGTAGTTAATTGCATTGGTTATCCCTTTATACTTATATCAATAAAAGACAAAACTGATGGATAACTCATGTTTCAAATTAACAACTACAAACTACACACTAGTTTTCTAAGAAGAAACACATACTCAAAGAATAGTAATTATATATTTTAATATGTAAATCCTACACACAGTGCAAGAAGCTAGAAGTATAACTGTGATAAATTCCTAACAATCTTCAAGCAGAAACAATGATAAATAACAGTCTAGGAAATATTTTCTCTCTCCCCCCCCCCCCCCCCCCCAATCTTCCTTCTTTTTTTATTATTTTTTCTGCCACTACTACGACAACACAACAAAAAAAAAAAAAAAAAAAAAACAAAAAAAAAAAAAAAAAACAAAAAGCCCACACACACCCCACACTAAAAAAAAACAAAAATAACAAAACTAACACACACCACTAACAAAAAAAAAAAAAAAAAAAAAA
>Ga0123354_10019702_pt1 | contig 10594 bp, 5 predicted proteins | sample TergutLab28metaG_2_FD_97872 | JGI IMG/M metagenome (GOLD analysis project Ga0123354, IMG submission 97872) | Labiotermes labralis P4 segment gut microbial communities from Petit-Saut dam, French Guiana - Lab288 P4 | ecosystem: Host-associated > Arthropoda: Insects > Digestive system > Gut ...
CAAGATCATCTTTTTGCTCTTGTAGCTGAGGACGTTCCTTCCTTACCACAACACTCAATAACTGAGCTTCCAAGCCTAAAATAAAATACATCCCAAAATTACATGTAATTCCTAAGTCTTGGGGCCTAGAAATTTTTATTTTTATTTCCTACAGGTTATAGTCAAGTAAGCAGTAGAGCAGACCCTCCTCATCTGCAGGATAATACATCACAGTTTCATTTATTTGCTGGGGAATTATTGTGGTGACTCTTTTGGATCATGATGTGGATCCTATGCTCATTTATGGGTGTCCTTGCATAGGCATGTTGCATAATACAAAGAGGCTGCATATGCCTGTCTCTGGCACCCATTAGTGATCCAGATATCATGCAATACCAGAGGTACTTCAACTGTACTTTTCAGTTTTAAGAACTGTTGCCCTCATGTTTTAATAATGTCTGGAGAGTGTAAGGTTTATGCCAATGGAAAGGAATGAGCAAGTAGTTGGATGACATTATGCTGTGAACTAATCACTGATACATTTCATTGAGTAAAATTAAGACAAGATCAAGAGAAGCATTCAGACAAGGAAAAAAAGTTCAACCTAGAAAAGGCCACGAAGGCCCAGAAGGGGAGTAGAAGTATAGCTCTACTCTTTCTTTAACTCTGGCGCTAGATAGGGATGGGTGGTCAACGCCACACCCCAGTCACTCTACCTCCGGGAAAGAGACCAGGTTCCCATTGTATAGGAGGCTGGGTGGGCCCCAGGGCCGGTCTGGACGGCTGCAGAAAACCTCGCTCCCACCGGGATTAGATCCCGGGACCGTCCAGCTCGTAGCGAGTCGCTATACTGCCTACGTATTTAACAATGAAAGTCTTATATTTCAAGGAAAATTTATTTTATTCAAAGCCATTAAAAGACTGAAATTACCATGAATTAATTTTTGGTAAAATTAACACAGAAAGGATTATAATTTCATTTCTGTGTTTTATTCTGTCTTTTAAAATGGAAGAATCTTCATGAGAAGCTTGCTATAGTGTCCTTGTCGTTGATGTTTTAAGATATACATGAAATCCCATTCCACAAAGTTATGACTGAAATACATTTACATGAATTGCTATTACAAAGCACTTTAAACTGAAAGAGTAAGGGGGCTGCTGGAGGTTACCACTCCACAGTGCTCTCACACCTCCAAATGAAAAGTTTCCAAAAAACAATGATTTCCCATGCAGCATGCCTGACTCACATTATAACCTACATGTTGTTTACCAAATGTAACTACTCTCACTAAATTCACCAAATCACTAATAAAATCATCCACTCTGTTGGGGGTGCATAAGTTAAATGTGTTTGGAAACCCTTGTAAACCACAAACATAACTTAGGCTGGTCACATGCAACCCACAGAAGGCAGGTTGCATATCGCTGGTCTACCGCACAATTAGATTTACTGCAACACCAGGTCTTTCTTGGAAGTGGTGTGGGGAGACCACAATGAATGTTAATTTCCTTGGCAGCTGTCTGCACCATCTGAAACAAAGTACACCGCCTACCACGCTGTGCTGAATATCGTCACGTGTCACGCACTCTGAAGCACTGCACAACATTTTACAGAAGTTTACTGTTCTAAGGTAGTGGGAAGGTTGAAGTTCTTGCACAGGGTTCGAAGATTCAGAACTTGGTGGATGACGCAGTGTCCATCAGTAAACAGTTACCAATTGCACAGACCCTGAAGATGGACAGGGCCAGCTCCTCTGAAACAATGGTAACTATTTACCAATTGACACGGTGTCATATCACAAAAGACTCAGTAAGGTCATTTGTTATAATGAAGAATTTCTGTGAAAAAATGTGCAATTTTTTACCACTGTTTAAAAGAAGAGGAGATTTCCAATTTTTGCTGCTTTCTCAACAAGGAGTATTAGCATTGTGCCTGTCATTTCCAAGGACATCTGTCTTTCTCAATGCATCATGCTGAAGAAAGCCAAATGGCATTTGACACAAAGAAATTTTACTAAGTTTTTACTACAAACCTGAACTCACATTTAGTTGAAATCAAGTAACGTATAGCACAGGAAGACTCACATTCATTTCTCCAAGCATCTCAAGAGTAATTATCTAAATATTTAGTGGAGCAAATAATATGACGAACTGAAGTCCTTCAAACACAAACATTTCCTTTGTAAGTCATCATGACCCCTTCCTTCAAAAGAAGAAAAGAACCTTGTAGGTCTGCACTGTACACTGTTCAGTCACCTTGACCACTTCCAGCTAAAACATCGACATCATTCCATGAACACCCACACAATTGTTTTCATCTTTATTAATCACCAACACACATATTACATTTCACGTGTCTTTGGTCCTTCTAACCCCACTTTGCCCATAAGATCTTGCTTTCATGGCACTGTTGTTTTAACACATATGGGAGTTTTAAAGAATGTGACCTCTGTAAATGGTGAAGGTTTGCTCTATAGGACTGAGCACCAACCATCTGCATCTTTCAAATCTCACATAGGCCCTCTCAGCACACCACCTTCATAATGTGATCATAATTCTTATTCATATTCCTCATGTGTGGATAATCTGATAAGTATTTTATTGTGTCTATAGGTCACCTGCTGCCAACACAGTTATTAAACCATGCAGTATCATGTCACTTATGACAGCTGGAAATCATTTGCATTTATGTAATAGTACACTCAAGACGAAGATGTCCCGTTGTATAGAAGCATACAGGATGCTTACAGATGCAACTGAGCTAAAGAGAAAAATTGTAAAAGACACTAAACATGATGGAAAACTTAAAACTTTCCTTTACATATAGTAATTTATCATGAAGTATATGCTGACTGCTATATGAGAAGAAATGGCCTCTTGACATAAACTCCATCATGTTCAAGAATGGACTCTACTTGAGGTATAAATCTCCCACCTTTGTAAGTTAAAAGTGGAAATTTAACATTTCACCTCTATTCAAGCTGAAAGGTATACCCATAAATTTCCCCATCTTCTTTCAACACAGGCAACAGCCAGGACGAAACAAAAAAATGGAAATATTACCTTCCTGTTTCACTGAAAAATTAACAACAGTTGTCTTTGTTGTCACCTCTGGGGCATAATGTGGATTGCCCAACTTAGTTGTAATATAAAGGCGGAAATTTTCATCATACTGGACCACACAGTCACCAAGTTTCATTAGCATTTGTCCACCTAAAACAAACAAACATTTTAAGAACTGAATTTCCATACATAGTTTCAAGAACCATATGAAATTAACAGTAAACACACAAATAAAGTAAGTGACAGACACTGATGCATAATTGTTTTCCTAAATTTGCCAAACTCCCAACTTTGAAATGAGTCTTGTCAGTCTTTCCAAACAAATTCCATGGTTGTTATTTTAAAAAATACTGAAGCCACATCTTCCACCATGCCATCAAACCCAAATGTTCGTGTGTTAAGTGATAAAAATCAGCTTTGGCACATATGTAACAAACTTACTTAAACTTTAGACCTAATAACCAAGTTTGCAGCACATAAGACATTTTTTAAATAATATCCAGAGTCAACCAAACAAATTAGTCAAGTGGGTGGGGTACTGTAATGATGCTTGGCATTTTTTTAGGTTCACTGTCTTAATGCAACACATTTTATCCCGTATGTATTTTATCTCATAAGATACATACAATTACACCATACATGAGGATACAATTCCCCTCATAAAAATTCTCCTCTATAGCCTACATAACATTATGTTCAAGTAAACTGGCAGTGTCTTTATTATTCAACATAGACACACCGATTCCACAACTTTGATCCTGGTGGCAGAATGTGACAATAAATTACTTAATGGTACTGTAAAAATTTGGTAGGTTATGTGGTGCAGCAGAATTCTTATTTATGGGTTTTAAATTCAGTGCTTAAACCCACCTAATAAAATTTAATATTACAAGAGGTTCAACATGAAGAATGCAAGTAGACAAAGCCTAAAAACACTGTCACAATGGAAAATAAAGTTATTACCACAAAGGTTGTAAATCGATCTACATACTTCCAATAGTCAAAACTCTCTTAGATTAACATTTTTTTTATGTAAGAAGGAAAGAAGTGTGTGCTTATCCAATATCTACGAAATGTTCAAGATTAAAAACACGCCGTAACTGAATCATTTTTTAATCCTTGTTGAGAATGGCACAGACCTACAGAAAGACTCTATCAACGACATTAACACCCTATATTGGACACTCAGCAAGGACAAGAGAAATTGTGAAAGGCTCGCTTATATTATACACTTACAGGCACTGATCTGCTTAGCAAAAAATATCCATGAATAAAAAGAACTGTAGTATTCATCCACACATAACAACAAACAAACAAACAAACAACAACAACAGCAACACCAGGCAGTAGCTGCGATAGTGTCTAAACCACCTTGGCCTGATTGGACATTAAGTACTTATGCAAAGTTATGGTTTGGACTGAGCTCCTACACTGTCATATAAACTGTCTGTGAGCAAACACATGCTGGAATTTGCAGAACCGTGGCAATGAGACACAGATTCCTGCCAGGGCATTAAATAAACAAAAAATTAATCAAAAATAGTAATTCAAATATTCACAGAGAAAGAGAAGCTCTTCCATCTCTCTCCATCCATTCATCCACCAACCCACCAACCACCCACCCACCCACCCACCCACTCACACACACACACACACACACACACTTATGGCCATTACCTGGTGGTAGTTGCTATAATGCAAGAAGTTAGCTGCATTTGACTGGGGTTGTCTGAAAGAAGAAAGGCTGATAAAAGAGGTGGCGGAATAAAAGTTGAAATGAAACTCAAGAAGAGGTAAGTAACACTGTCTGCTCTCACACTTCACAGGGAGCTGTTTTATGTTCAATGGTCCAAGACAATTTTTGTGTATATTTATACACAAAAATTGAGCCTGTGTCAGTTCAACAGCATTACTTGAGTACTTGTAAACTGGTTCCATAAAACTTTAAAACATTGTACCTTCCTCCACATAATGTGGCACATTTTATAAAAATCAACAAAAGAATTTTATAAGTTATTAGAATTAAAAATGTTTTGATCTCTAATTTAAGAAAACAGCATCAGGTTTCTTGCGTTTCCTACCAAAGTTGTAAATACTGTATACAGGACATGTATTCAACATCACTTACCTTAAATCAATACTTATAAAGTAGCTACAGGGAAATATAAAATCCACATTAAGGCTCATGTTTCATTACCTTGCTTTATCATTGGTTTGTTCAGGACAGAAGTCAGTGATGGATCCAACTCTTCCCCCACATTCTGAAGCAAAACAGCTTTACCATGCTGGATTGCATGCTCAATAACATCCATGTAATCAGGTAAATCAAAGTCAATTACTTTTAAATCCTGTAAAAGAGTACAATAATGACCATTATTTAAGGTACAATAAGCAACCAATTGGAAAACAGATTTGCTAAAAATGCAATACAATGTTTAAACAATATGCCATACACAATTTCTAGAATATATACTGCATTTAGGTATGTTCTGTATAGCAGACACACAAAAGAAACAATAATAACTCCTTATAAGCTAAATGCATATACCATCAGATAAAGGAGTAAATTGTAAGTAACCGTTATGGAATGAACGCATACTGGGAAATGTGGAAGTAAAAGTCCATCCTTTCTCGATACTAGAACTAGTTAGAAGTGAGCTGAGGGTATCAAGGGCAGGCAATTCTGCCTTTGGCACAGGACAAGTTGTTATACTGGCTGGATGTTTACCGGAACCATTCTTTATTCCAACTCCCCAGACCATACTAAGTCACTTTTAACTAACTAGGTAAGCTATCACAGCGAAGGTATAAAAACTACAATAACTTAACTCCTTTGGTTATATGTTTGGAGGTTTTCTTTATGCAAGTACCATGCATGTACCAAATGTCTCTGAAATATTATGTATGCATAGATTAACACTACAGCACATGAAGTCCATATGGATTAACAACAACTGACCATTTTTTAAAAATGCACCTCAATAATGCAGTAATATTAGGTGTAACTGTGAATGCTGTTTCATCTCCATAACTCAAACTCATATGCATAAACCTGTAACAACCGTACGCAACTGGCAGTAATCAATTTTCTAATATAAATTTTCAATCAAAAACTACACACTCTTAAGAATATCCTCTTTCACTGAAATCAAATATTTGGTGTTTTTTATCTGTCTACTACATGCATGTTAGAATGCATGGGCAGGGGACAGAGGTGCATGTTAAGCAGGCATCTATATCAACCCCTGAATTTTTGGAAATAAAATAGGATTGTGAAAATACAAAGGTTACTTACCATATATTAATACCACTGACTCTAATATAATTAAATTTACATATCAATATAAAGAAAATGAAATCTAGGAATACAAGTGAAAAGATTCTTAAACATTTTCTATGCATATTTTTAAGCAAATTTTCTGGTTGCCCACCCTCAAAAAAGTCTTTGTAACACCAACATTCGAGCATGTTATGGGCTTCTGACTTTTACAAACCTCTACCCTATATCACTGACAATGAGAACAATGTTTCTTCGGTGTCAAACCCATGTCATATGCTCAACAACAAACAAAATTTCAAGAGTTTCTATAGTCAGTCATTTTTACACTCAATGTCATCCAGCAGCACATCTTTCCTTACCTGGCAATGATTTTTTGAGGTACACTTCATAGAGGTAAAGTGTTTATTCATGTACCTGCATGCATGCCCATGAGCATACATACACAGATATAGATGCACACATGCTCTCTCACTCTCACACTCATACACACACATATACACATGTTTTATTTGTTTAAATTACCAATTTCTTTGCAAAGTTTTTTAACCACTTGATTCCTTGACAATGTGGATCAATTATTAGTGGCCATCTTGTCCCTTGAGTTACAATAATGCCATTTTCAATACTGAACACATCTGCAGGAAGACCTTGAATATTCCACTCTGTAACTGTCATTGGATCACTTAAAAGTGTAATTACTCTGAAGTCTTCGGAGCAAGGTATCTTCTCTTCAAATACCTGTTACAATAAAAAAAATTGCACACCAAATTCAATATTAACAGCGAAAGAAAAACACCTAAAAATCATAATGCAAGCATAATTTGGTAGGAGGAAAGGTGCACAAGGTCAACCATCCCCTTGCTCTTATAGATATACCTAGTATACCTAGGCTCAAAACCAGCAAATGCGAGAATTTTAAAGAAAAAGCTGCATTGCAGGGTTGTATCTTTCTACTAACATTAAGAAATTTGTAATGAAATGGGCTGTTTCATCAACACTGGGACTGATTAGAGCATAATGACCAGTTTAACATGTGACAAGAAGTCTATATGGCAACTGTATGACCAACAGCATGGATAATACTAAACTATGAATTCCTTGCAAACTGATAACTGTCATAACAAGTATTAGTACATTCTCCCTTAAATGAAAATACCCTACTGCAGAAAGTAAGCATCATTACAGGACCATTTTTATAGGAAGGATGGTATCTGATACCCATTCTGTGTGACCAATAAAGATCTATTATTACAATTTTATCAAAATAACATGACGTTTATAGATAAATGATAGCATTACACATTTCTTCCAGCTCTCTATTAGTCCATCTCGATAGGTGGATATGAAGGCCCCCATATATGAGATAAAACCTGCTGCCAGAATGCAATCTCCAGGTAGGAATTCATACTGCATATCTAATTTTTCAACCGTTTGTATCCACTGCTCATGTTCACCAACCAAACCCTCTACCAACTGGGCTGCTCGCTCCAACTTCGGTGCCAAGGTCTCTACCTAAATGCAAAAATCAATGTCACCTTGGTATCTGATTCTACATTACAAGAAATAAAATTACAAATATTTCAAAAGTCAAACAATGATTAAAACGCATGCAGAAAAGATAAACAACATTTCTAACATGGTGTGATTTTTTTATTTTAATATTTAGAAGAAAAACTGTATGAAATACTGGTTAAGATTTTCATAACAAATTAAAAACTTTATAACAATTTGAAGATACCTATACTATTAATTTTTTATGAGCCTGAATTTCATCACAGTTCATGAGATGTCATAATGAATTACAATAAAATGTTTTTTGACACACAGAACATTCCTTTTGTGTTTAAACTAGAATATGTCCTATAATAAATTCTTAACTAACATTACCCACCTTTTTCTTCAGCTCTTCCTTCTGTTGCAGTTTCTCTTCATACCCCTTTTGAAGACAATCAAGACATAAATTAAGTTCTAGTAATTTGGCCTGAGCTGTAGCCAGAGAAGCCCGTTTCTCTTGTAAGGCATTTTGAGCCTCTTCCAATTTCACTCTCTTCGGAGCAACCACCCTGAAAGGAAAGATATGGAAATGTCAGTCAACAACTAACTGAATTTTAGATTTCAAAATTTCGCCGTGTTGTGAATATTGTGTGTTTTCTTTTGGGAATTCCCCAGCGTCTCAATTTTATATGCCGACGTTTCGGAACATTCTATCTGTTCCAGCTTCATAGGCAGGTGGATGTAGTGTGATTGGTGGAGCCAAGCCAAGCCAAGTGAAGCAAAAGTTTTAACTGGGGGTGGAGACTTGTGCAAAGCCCAAGTCGATGTTCCCCTGTCTGTTGGCCATTCCTGCGTTTGACTGCATAGCTGGGCTCAGTAACATACAACTAAACTCTAACAGGGGAATATGCTAATGCTAACGATTTTGCAGTCAGGCGGAGGGCCTTGACTGATTGTGCCAAAGACTACGGCCTAGGTTGCCGTGGACTAAGTATGGGAGTGCTAAACGTCGGTTGGTTGACTGTCTGGTTCCGAGCCCAGACTGGCTCTGTCGCATACTGGTGTATGCGACGTTTTGTCAGGCGCTTAGGTGAAGCCGCTGCGCCTGGTAGAGGGAAGTGCGGGCCGTGCCCCGACTTTGCATCGAATATTCTGTCATTTACTTTACAACTGAGGAAAATCACGGAAAACCTCAGTCAGGGTCACAGAAGGGCTCTCGGCTGATCAGCGCCGAGCGCGATTCGTTTAGTCGACTTGGTCATCGGGGCGATGGCCTCGACTAGCCTGCTGTCCCCTGCCGCATTTGGCTTTCGCGTCAGGCGACGGGGTCAACCCTAGGTCAGCTTAAGTATCTGCCGAGTTGCCGTAATAGGGGGTTCCCCACATCAGCTAACTTTGAGTCAAAGCTCTCGGTCAGGGATCTGATGTGGCCGGCAAACAGCGGAACGCCCAAATCCTCGTGTATCTCCCTGTTACTTACGAACCAGGGGGGACCAGAAGCAAGTCGAAGACACTAGTAACACCTGTAGCCTCCGGACATGGGTGCGTGCAGCGGACCTTCATGCGTGGCACGCATAGTCCATAATGGGGTGGATGAGCTGCTTATATAGCAGGACTCCGTTCCTGACGGAGAGATCACTCTTCCTATTCAGGTGGGGGCCCAGCATACCCATCATTTGAGCAGTCCCCTTCCTGACCTGGTTGATGTGAAGCGACCAGGTGAGTCGTGTATCTAGGGTCACCCACAGACGAGTAGTGTCGACCAATTCGATTGGTTCTCCGAAGAGTGTTACTGGTCGGGGCTGGATGAAGCGCCGTACGGCACGCGCGAAGATTATCGCGGTGTTCTTAGACACAATGGCGATTCTCCATTTACTCAACCACCGTTGAACGTCTTCGAGGTATGACTCCAGGTAGCTGACAAGCAGCGTCGGTTTACGGGACGTGGTTATGATGGCCGTATCGTCCGCGTAGAGGGCCAACTCAACGTAGTGCGAGGGTAGGGGCATGTCGTTGACATACAGACTGAAGAGGACAGGGTAGATCAATCCCCCCTGAGCTACCCCAGCCTGCATGCCTCGACGAGATAACGTGGCCGTCTGGAAAGACGCTTCGAACGTCCGACTCCTGAGATAGGATGAGATTGTATGGACTATGTAAAGATGGGAAGTTGAGGAGCGTTAGCTTGTAGAGGAGGACATCGATCCAGACGGTATCGAAGGCTTTGGCCTCGTCGAGGATAACTGCGCAGGTAAGCCTCTTTTCGACGAAATTCCTGGTTATTCTTTCAACGAGGCGGGCCAGCTGCAAGGACGTGCTATATCTGGGTCTGAATCCGAACTGCTCGTCTCGCATCAGTCCGCATTCGTTTACTACATGTTAGATCCTAGCTACTATGACCTTTTCAAATAATTTACCAATCGTGTCCAACAGACTAATGGGCCGATAGGAAGAGGTCAGTGCTGGATCCTTCCCCGGTTTAAGGACAGAGATCACTCGAGCGTGTTTCCACGTTTGGGGAAAGTGATGGGTGCGGAGAACAGCATTGAAGATATGGGCGAGGAGGGAAACCGCCCGCTTGGGAAGATGCTTCAATGGCCTGTTCGGTATACCGTTCGGTCCCGGAGCCTTGCTGGCCTCGAGACCCCCGATGGCTTCGTGAACCTCGTCAGGTGTGGTTAACTGGGGTTCGCTGGCAAGGCTTAAGAAGTAAGACCTCAGCGCCACGTCAACCGTCTCAATAACTGCCGGGACCGAAGGATCAGTTACCGCCTGAAA
>Ga0123354_10019704_pt1 | contig 10593 bp, 8 predicted proteins | sample TergutLab28metaG_2_FD_97872 | JGI IMG/M metagenome (GOLD analysis project Ga0123354, IMG submission 97872) | Labiotermes labralis P4 segment gut microbial communities from Petit-Saut dam, French Guiana - Lab288 P4 | ecosystem: Host-associated > Arthropoda: Insects > Digestive system > Gut ...
AGCTGATTCATTTCCAGTTTATTTAATTTTTTTTCACGGGAATACAATTTTTTCGGTTTAACGCACTCTAGCTGGTTTATTTCCCGTTTATTTAATGTTTTTTCACGGGAATACAATTTTTTCGGTTTAACGCCCTCTAGCTGGTTTATTTCCCGTTTATTTAATGTTTTTTCACGGGAATACAATTTTTTCGGTTTAACGCCCTCTAGCTGATTCATTTCCAGTTTATTTAATGTTTTTTCACGGGAATACAATTTTTTTCGGTTTAACGCCCTCTAGCTGGTTTATTTCCCGTTTATTTAACGTTTTTTCACGGGAATACAATTTTTATTTACGCCCACCTTTCTTCAGGAACGCAACTAGGGCGTAAAAGAAGGACCTGCTGTATGTTACAAACGATGTGCAATAAAGCTATCCCATTATTGTGCACAGGAGACCGCAGAACAGGACGCAGTACATTTTCGGCCACAAAAACCCAAAAGCGGCACCAAGTGACCGGTTTGCAGTGTCACAAAAGAGAACTTTTTACGACAGCCACAAATTGTGGGCGCTTCTGTCGAGTGTGTAAGAGTGAGAAACCGGGGTACAAGGTCGTATAAATTACCTTCGGTCTCGGGGTGTTCCACGTCCCCTCCGCCATAACAAATGTTTCTAAATACGTAAAACGCCACATCCGTGTGGACGAACTGACTGTACATGATACATTTATCACCATTATCGGATGACACATACGCGTTATTAATACTCACTGTAATACAGGGTGACGCGAAAGCTACTTGGCACTAGACACAACACGTTAAAAACATCGAGTGTCAAGTGTTTTGGCGTCATCCTACACGCTTCCTGTCATCGTTTTTATAATTAACTCCTAATTTTATGGGGACCGCGGTAACACAGTGGTTAAGGTGCTGTGCTACAAAACGGAAGGTCGCTGGTTCGATCCCAGATGGTGTCATGGAAATTTTTCATTGACATATAATCCTTCCGATCGCGCCATGGCCCTGGGGTCGACTCAGCCTCTAATGGAAATGAGTACCAGGAGCATTTCCTGGGGGTAAAGGCGGCCGGTGCGTAAGGCTGACAACCTTACCACCATCATGTGCCGTTGTCATGAAATCTGGGAACCTTAACTTCCTGGAACCCTCTGGGCCACTCCAGGCCTGTAATGGGACTGATTTAACTTTACCTTATTTTATATTCGTCTTTACAACATTCAGTTTTTATCTTTCGTTCTTCCATGTTCCGGGTTCCTTTTCCGCCCTTTCGTCAGCTTCCTTGTGAGAGGAAGTGAGTGGGCTAGTGGAGTTTTCCTGTTCCACTTTCAGCCGGCGGTGACATCATGTCACGATACATGTAGGGTTTAATGTCAAAAACATGTACGTCCACTTCTGAGAAGAAACGAGTTATCTTTGGAAAAAACGTTAGCCATATGGATGTCTAGTCCTGGGTAAATATAACGCAGTCAAAAATCGGTTACTGCTTGCTGTAAACGTTAGACAATCTCTGCTTCACTTTCAAATATCTGCTTGGTGCTTTGTTGTGTGAAATCAGATCTTAACCTTTTAAAGCCTAAGACTTACTTTCACCAGTTTTAACATTTCACAAATTATGTGTTCTGCCCACAATGCATTCATGTGTTTAGCGTGGATCTCAGAACAAACAGCGATTATTTCCCTATACAACATTAACTGACTGGTTTTTATAACCGAGGCAGGGAACGTTTACTGCGCGGTACGGACTGGATCTTTATGTGTTTTGTGTGGATCTGAGAACAAACAGCGATTATTTCCCTATACAACATTAACTGACTGGTTTGTATAACCGAGGCAGGCAGCGTTTACTGCGCGGTACGGACTGGATCTTTATGTGTTTTGTGTGGATCTGAGAACAAACAGCGATTATTTCCCTATACAACATTAACTGAATGGTTTTTATAACCGAGGCAGGGAGCGTTTACTGCGCGGTACGAACTGGGTCTTTAAATCAGACAGATACAGTTCAGTCCTTATAGGGTTAACTCTTGTCAGAGACATAAGTGTTTTTGAAAATAAGCTCTACATATGCGTACAGAAGCTGGGAGTCAGTATATGTGCCTCTTGCGTTACACGTACGTCTACAGTTCGATTCCAACCAATACGTCTGCCACCTAAATGTCGCGCCCCCTCAGTAACCGAACTTATTATGCTGGCCATAATAAACACTGAATGAAGTACTTTTATTTGAGGAAGTTACTCTTGTGAGAGACCACCAGTGGGCGCCAAGAGGCACATCGCGCGTTTTATCTGCTTGCACCAGCTCTTAGGGTCACATACTCTGGCGCTGGCTTCCATTTTTCGAACTGCCCTTATCGTGAACAAAATGGCGTCGACGGTAGAACGAGTGGTGATTGATAAATTGGAAAATGACGACTCAGGTGCTCTGAGATGTAATATAATATAAAATATAATATATTTATTTACTGCAATTGGGTTGTTACCCGGTGGCAGTTGTTATTTTACATGTAAACACAACATGAAATTGGTTACTACTAGATTTAAGTCGGGAGGGCTACATGAGAAGCATGTAGTGGCAACTTGGAATCTTGGGAACCATCTCAGCATTTGCTTATTAGACACAGGGAGACCAAGAAAAACCTGTGTCGAGGTGGCCGGTCGTAGGACCTTCCGAATAATGACTTCTAACCAGCATTCCGGCATCTAAAGTAAAAAAAAAAAAACAGCACTGCACACAGTACAACAAATACACATAAGATAACTACAACAATACACACGGCCAACCAACAACAATTACACACAAGACAACTTAAAACTTGCAACAATACACACGATACGTCACTGTCTCGCTTGACTACTTTTCCCACTGTTTCTAACGAACATAGTCCCTTCATTTTTACGGGCTGAGGGGTACAAAAACGGACTCCTCAAACCTTGACGATGGATACATTATGTTCCTTCGAAACGTTCGGGAAAAGTAATCCAGCGAGACAGTGTCCCACCTCAGGTCGCCCGAATAAAGATATTCTGGGATATGACTACGAATATTGCTGCATGCTGGATTGTTACAATGACTCCTGCTTTATTCTGACGTAACTATGAATATTGCTCTACGTGGTTTGTCTCAAAAGTAAGAGTACTGATTTTTCTATGTACGAATTGGTAATGTAGCACCTCGTTGAGGTATATCGGCGTGTTGGCAGTGATCTTGGCTGCATGTCCATACTTGTTTCATCTGGATTGGTTGAGCCAGTTGTGCGCTGCTGCTGTTCGTGTATGGTCGTGTTTTATAACCTCGTTACGTTTGCGATGCAGGAAAATATCGAACAACGATACGCTATCAAATTTTGTGTGAAACTCAACAAATCTACCACAGGGACGATTGGTTCTTTAACCAAAGCTTATGGAGATGCCCCTCTATCGAGAACTACGGTTTTTAAGTTGCACAAAGCTTTCAAAGAGGGCCGAGAAAATGTTGAAGACAACACTCGTTCTGGAAGACCGATCTCGTCAACAAATGATCGAAATGTGGAAGTGGTGCGAGCTGTGATGGCGAAAGACCGCCGATTGAGTGTCAGGATGATTGCAGGACAAACAGTTAATCATGCCTGCTACAAAGATTTCTTGGAACGACTTCGACGTATGGTCGTGTGACTATGCACACTATCATTGGGCATGACTATAAATACTGCAGCATTCTGAGATGCGACTGTACTCAGTTCGCCAGAAGTGCGCCGTCCCTCCAACCTTTCCTGTTCGTCTGCACTATCTCGGTAGATAAGCCAGCAGGACTGGACTATACGACGGTGCCATTTCTTCCTACGCCCTAAATAACGCCACGGCCAAGAGAGCATCAATCTGCAGGTCACGAATTCTCTCTCTCTCTCTCTCTCTCTCTCTCTCAAGTGTAAGATATTCAGTACTCACCGTGCAGTCACTCTCTCCGACATAGCAGAAATCTCCGGACGCCGACGTCGGCACCCACAGATGTTCGCTGTTGTTTGCTGTCTCACTCCAGTCGGGTGTAGAACGGAGGACCCGTTGCTCTGAGGCATCGGAACTCACCGCTTTCCTGTACAGACAAGTGCGTGTTATATGTCTGATACAAAACATAAAACATTAGCGCCTCGTAAGAGAGGCGCCTAGCTACAAACTACTTTCACAGTTCAGCTGATGTCACCTGGAGATTTCTCGAGTTGCAGTACACGCTGGCGGGAACGGGTATCTTGCTCAGGGTAGAGATTAGGGCTGTACTAAGTAAATATTCATTATATCAACTGATTGATTGGCTACTGATGTAAGAAACGGAAAGGCTTAAGCAGATACGGTGGATTTGTTGGTGTGTTCGACAGATAAGTTAACGCGCATACCATTCCAGTTGTTGGTACAAGCCAGTTGAAATGTGATGGCACACCCGCAGAAACCAGATTTCGTCTTTCGGCGAAACGGACGAGTCCATTTAAATCTGCTAGAGCGTCAGTTCAGTCGACTACTGGCAGCCGGGATGTGCGCATCAGCGGTAGTAATGCTGGATACACCATGTTCTGAGGTAGTGTGAAGAGTACTGGCTACCCACTACATTCGCCTGTTTTCCTTCACTTCCCGTCCCGTACGTCACCGTGTGCCATCACATTGCAACTGGACTCTACGTCTTTTGTTTCCAAGATTAATGAGTCAAAGATGTCAACAGTGACCCTCTTAGCAACCTTTGTTAACTGCGTTAGTCTGTATGTTTAATATGCCGTCATGCAACAAAACCACCAGTAATATAAAATGGCTAATACTCGTAGTTCTCTGCCTTCTATTCAGACCATCATCAGACCATGCATCCGATCGAAATAAAGGAAAGCCATAAAACTGCCTCATATTAAATGGAAAGAAGATTGTATGCATTTTCTGAAATTTTGAAAATGATGCATGGTCTGATGATGGCCTGAATAGAAGGCAGAAAACAGCAACAATTTTAAATAATACAGATAGATATAGATATATTTGTTAACTGCAATTGGGTTGACACCCGGTGGCAGTAGTACAGTACACATTCACACACAAACAGTACACAGAACGACACAATTAATTTGGGAAGAGTGCAGGCCGTGCACCGTCTTTGCCAGTTTTACCCCGGCGTTTGCCTTACAACTGAGGATAAACACGGAAAACCTCAGTCAGGGTAGCCGAAGAGTGCCAGTTGGCACGATGAAAACAGAATGTACAGAACAGAACATACATAACAATAAGAATACATAAACACAGCAATAAAAATACATAACTTCCATAATTAAACAAAAGCATACAAAGAATATACATAAACGAAACAATACAAAAACACAGTAAATACAAGTACACATATGTGGCTATGTTCAATAAATATATAGGCTGACCTGCAGAACGGGCAAGTGTCAAATAAACATTTTTAAAAAAAATGTGCGTTAGATTTTGTTTTGAATTGCTGTCAGTTGACGTGGTCTACTTCTACGTGTTTGTATAGTTACCTCCATTTGTGATTCCGGTACAATTTACACTCCGACTGCCACTGCGTGCAGTTAACTCTTTTGATTGCTCCAGAGAGACGTAGAAGACAAAACACCCAAATAAGTGAAAGCGTAACGTAATGTCGCATGACGACACATCCCCCGTACGGCTGGCAATAAGACTGCACTGGCATATGTCAGTATAAGAGTTACTGCACCATGTTTCGGCCGATACACGTAACCATCTTCAGGGAATACATATCAAGGACACGTTTAGTGAATAATATATAACACTGTTGAAGGTAAAGTTAAAATGTACATTTCAGAGTAAGAAACGAGGTTTGAACGCAAATAATTGTTACTAATTCAGTTCTGTATACTTTATATTGCAAATTTTATGATGTTCGGACGTAAATAATTGTTACTAATTCAGTTCTGTATACTTTATATTGCAAATTTTATGATGTTCGGACGTAAATAATTGTTATTAATTCAGTTCTGTATACTTATATTGCAAATGTTATACATGAATGCGTACTTCATGTTATGATATTGTATTGCACTCTGGAATGTACATTTTACCTCTGCCTTGGGCCATGTTACATTCATTCATTCTGCAGTCTGTCTTACGACAGGTCCATAGCCTCTTTCCAAAGCGAATTCCCCACACAGTGCGATCAAGTGCTTCCTTTCAATTTCGGGTTTCCTCTCGTTTCCTTAAGGTCAACCAATAGCTGCTTACGCCTTTTTCTTCATCTTCCCGTCACTTCTATCCCTCCTTCCGTCTTTCATCCAATCACGTGTTTCAGAAGAAAGTTCCTACACAAGACATGACCAATCCTGTTAACCTTCTTTCTTTTTATTGTCTGTAGGATATTCCTCTTCTCCTTGACCCTTTGTAACATTTCCTAATTTTTCACACGATCTGCCCAACTCAGCTTCTACGTCCTTCTCCAGCACCACATTTCAAAATTTTCCAGGTATTTCTAATCTGCTTTCCGAAGTGCCCATGTTTCAGCACCATAAAAAGCTCTGCTCCAAATGTAGCACTTTAGCAATTAATGCTATACATTCGTAACGACACATTAACTTTGTATGAATTCCCTGAAGATGGCTACGTATATCAGAGCCGAAACGTGTTGGGAAAAAAATTACGTCTTTTTTATTGACACATACCTGTGAAGTAAGTTGGAATAGATCGAATGTGTATAAGAACGCATCTTACGATAGAGGTACAACTTACGAGAAGATTATTTACGAAAAACGGGTGGGGGAGGGGGTGCAGGGGGAAGCTAAAAAGTATGTCAAAAGAAGAATCACAGAAGAAACCAACATTTCAATGAAGATGCACGACTGGCATTCTGCATTGAATTCTGGGTAACGGGTGGTAGACTCGAGTTGAAATGTGATGGCACACGTTGACGCACGGGAGGGGATGTGAAGGGGAAACTGCCGAATGGAGTGGGTAGCCAGTACCCTTCACACTACCTCAGAACATGGTGTATCCAGCATTACTACCGCTGATGCGCACACCTCGGCTGCTAGTTGTCGACTGAACTGACGCCCCCGCCGATTTAAATAGACTCGTCCGTTTCGCGGAAAGACGAAATCTGGTTTCTGCGCGTGTGCCATCACATTTCAACTGGCCTCTACAAATCTGCATGCAGATCTCTAATCAACATACCTAAGAGATAAGAGTGTGACAGATTTAGCTCTGGGGGGCCACTTGGGCTGTCACATTCACCGAAATATGTAGGAAATAACTACAATGTCTGTATTAAATTCTTCCTAGCTATTTTGGATACAAGAAATGCGCTGTTCTGGGATATTACGCAGCGCAGAAAGGTAATTCCGTACCGACGTTTCGGAACAAACTGCTGGCCCCATTTCCAAAGTTTAAGAAGTCCAAGAAGAATCCCGGTACGTAATTACCACCGTACGCTGTGTAACATCACAGAAGATGCATATATCTTCTACTTCGCTGCGGAAGACTGAAGTCACGCATCATTTGAATCTCTCGTGGGGGGGATATGAATTTCAGTTGCAAAATGCCAGCACCCAGATTACGCTGCACCATCTCCAGACAGACCGGGCAAACATGCTCTTTGAAACAAATTATGTGGCAATGATATGAACTAAGGTGCACTTCAGGTACACGAAGTTGAGGGAGGGCCACATGCCCCGTTTTCCGCTAATCCTAATCACTGGAGTCAGATTAAGTTACACACTACCATCTCTCACAACACAAAATCGCAGCACATTTCACATGCTACATTGTGTAAAGATAAACTCAAATGTGCAGCAGTTGATACGTCAGTGTTTTCTAGGACAGAAAAGTCTGTCCCTTCAAACCCGTGGCACCAGCCAGCAATGACTGCAGTCGCCAATACACTGTACCAGCACTTACCTGGAGACACCGATGACAAAAGCACACAAAACCTCAGTATAGCCGGCGTCGTTGTCCAGAATCCGAACTGGGAGACTCTCCAGTACAATTCAGAATATTTACAGGTGTACAGAACGTGCTGTGTGTATCATGATATAACCGTTATAGTTAAGTTTTATGAGATATTAAAATTTTATATTTGATAAATTGGATGGATTTGTTTTAATTAGTAGGTCAGTTTGGGTGGAATGGCGAGTGTAACGGATCTGTATAGCAGCTTACAGGGATAGAGGGTTAGAGAGAGTGAGAGGGTGAAGGAGGGAGAGAGAGACAGAGACAAAGAGAGAGAGAGAGAGAAGACCAATAAGATAGTGCGATACGGGAACAGAGTTACGTAAGTGAGCCAATAGAAACAAAGTATTCAAATTTTGACTGTTGATTCTATTAGGTAGTGGTGGGATTTAAACAGTTAGCCAATTAGGTGGAGTAACAATATTTAAAGGGGGATGGTTTTGAACCGTGCGAATTTGAAACATTACCTTAAGCAAGTAGTCCGTTTCCTACCCAGGATGTGATAAGTTGTGTACATGATAACGAGGCTAATCATGCAGAGACTTTCAACAGCGCCTCCATACACGCAAACATCTGTAAACTTTAATAATCTGGTTAAATAATACGAAGAATACTTTATGGTGTACAGTTATTTATTCCCGATTTGCTACTTAGAACACTTAGATTCCCTGAGATTAAGACATGCGAAATGGCTGATGAGCTGGGTTAGGTTATTAAGACCTAAGTGATCTTACATGCCAGACGAGCACTGACGTTCCTAACTTCAACCTAAACATACCAGTAGGCCCACCCTACAACAAATCCGTATTCCTTACCAATTATTATTCGGGTAATCAGATAAATAATGTGATGGGAAGGGCGTGTAGCATATACGGGGGAGAGGACAAGTGCAAACAGCATTTAGGCGGGGAGACCTGAGGGAACGAGACTATTTCGAATTAGACGTAGATTGGAGAATAATATTAAAGTAGATCTTCAATAAAAAAAAAAGATGGGCGCGTGGATTCGATTGATCTGGCTCAGGACAGGGACAAGTGGCAGGCTCTTGTAAAAAAGAAACGACGAAAAGTATCCCGTAAAATACAGAGAATTTCCTGGTCAGCTGAACAACTACTTGATCTTAAGAAGCAATCTGCTCCATGGAATTCGTTATCCTACAAGAAGCATATTAATTCATCGAACGGTGTTTTTCACAGATGTGAACATTCACGTAGGGGTTTTTTTTGGATGTGACACCGTGTAGCTTGGTAGGCAGGTACCGAAGTTGCAACTACACGGAACCATATTTCAGAAAACCGCTATTTTACAACTCAAAATCTCGCATAGGAACTGCCTTCTAAAGACACGCTATTTAAAGTCAGATAAACGCAAGAAGTGACGTGAAGACTAGGAAGAAGAGGTAAGCAGCTATTGGTAGAAATTCAGGGCACGCGAGAGGATACTGGAAATTGAAAGGTGAAGCACTAGATGGCAGTCCGTTTTAAACGGAATGATTGAATGAATTCATGCGTCTATTTACCGTAATCCGCACCTGCAGCAGCATCTGATGTCTCGATACAGTCGAATCAACAAATTCTCGAGTCGAGTCAATCCAAATACATCCAGCATTTCCCCTGTCTGAAGACTGTAAGTCGTAGGGAAGCTCGTAACAGCGCCCATCGTGAACACGCAGATTATGGTTTTCTTTCTTAAGCATTTCATCATAGCAGGTAGGTTCCCGTCTGCATAACAACACACACACATCTTTAATGCTGTGCAAATGAAAACCCCCGTCTGGTCAGTGCCGGATAACAAAGTATCCATTTCAGACTGACCTTACAAGCAGAAGGGCCCAGTTAGCTGTCCAGACATCGTAAACAGATGTCTTGTTCCACCAAAATACGTAAGCTTAAGAAGAGGAGCAATACCCCTGAGAGCGCAACTGAAAGGGTCAGTTCTTTTTTTGAGGGGTGGGGGGGGGGATTTTACGAAGTGTTGATTGGTAACGGTACAGGACGTTTCGGGGGAAAGTACTGCTTCCATGTTCGGGGTGAAGATGCCCAAGAAGTTTGACTCATGAACCCAATACCTTCTTCCAAAACACACTGTTAACTCTTTACCAGTCTACACGGCGTAACATTCCAGAAGACGAATCAGCATCAACGCTGCTGTGAGAACTACAAATGTCGCGTACGCAATTTACAGTTGATTTACGTGTGTAGTTTGACAGGAGGTCAGGAGTGAAGATTGCAACGGCATCCTGAAACTCTGGCCACAAAACCTGCACACCATATCCAACATCAACTGCTACAGTACAGTGTTTACTGTTCGGTCCGCGTAGGAGAAAGAACACAGAATACCGACCTTGTGACGTACACGCCCATACTGAAGTACCGAGCATAAAGGCGTATGGGGGAATGGAGCCGTAATTCCACTCATTCTTAACTGAAGCACTTGAGGGAGGTAAGCTGTCAGCTTAGCATCACGACATCAATTTTTCCTTTCAGTCTTCAAAACTTTCATACTGAGCGTCGAGTTGTCATTTCTTCTTCTTCTTCTTCTTCTTCTTCTTCTTCTTCTTCTTCTTCTTCCATTGGCACTACAGCCCACTGTGGGCTTTGGCCTGTCGAACAATGTCCTTCCATTTTTTCCTATATGCCACCAACTCTCTCCATCTTCTCACTCACAGCAC
>Ga0123354_10019706_pt1 | contig 10593 bp, 5 predicted proteins | sample TergutLab28metaG_2_FD_97872 | JGI IMG/M metagenome (GOLD analysis project Ga0123354, IMG submission 97872) | Labiotermes labralis P4 segment gut microbial communities from Petit-Saut dam, French Guiana - Lab288 P4 | ecosystem: Host-associated > Arthropoda: Insects > Digestive system > Gut ...
AAAAACAGCGAAATATGTTATAACAAAATTCCGATAAGCGAAATAGCGAGACAAGAAGCAGAAAAGACAATAGCGAAGTGGCAGCTACAATGGGACGCTACAACAAAAGGACGGGCTACCAAGGAATACTTCTCCAACGTCATGGAAAGACTAAAAATGAAACTCAGACTATCACCAAACCTCACGGCGATGCTAACTGCGCACGGGAAAACTAAGGCATACCTACACCGCTTCATGATAATCCAGTCACCAGAGTGTTTCTGCAAACATGGAGACCAGACAACGGACCATCTCCTATACGATTGTGAAATACTTGGCAAAGAAAGGGAAAAACTAATAGCCTACACATCGAAAGAAGACGACTGGCCAGTGCGGAAACGTGAATTAGTGGACTAATATCTAAAACAATTTACAAATTTTGCTAACTTTATAGACTTCGAAAAACTGCAGTGAAACGTGAATTAGTGAACAAATATTTAAAGACAAAAGCTCAAACAACCAAGAATAGGAAAACAACACAACAAATAACCATATAAAGGTGAACAAAACAAACCTAGCATGTAGTATTACGTAATGTAATAATAATAAAATATAGTCAAGTAAAAAAAAAACACACACACACACACACACCACAAACACATACACACACACACACACACTGAAAAGATATAATTCTTACTGCTTTTCCATAACAATGGTTACGCGAACGCGTCTCAATATTACGTTACACGTACATTGTCTTTCTTATTTTTATGTACATACGGTCCATTTTATTGTATATTAATTATTATATATACCAACAAATGCACATATATTTTATATATATAAAATAAAATATTAAACTATATTACAAAAGCTCCTACACGTTTCAACGCTTCTACGCCATCGTCAGGGAGTTTTGATACTGCGTTTGTTAAAGTCATAAAATATCAAAAGCATTACAACTGCATTACGCAATTGTAATAATTTTAATATATTAATGCATACAGAACATTCACGTCTTATCCACACCGTCCCACTGCTAGACGAATCTGGAGATGGCCAGGCTGGATTTGCTCACAGCCTCATTACCCACCGACAAGCTACAGCACAATAAAACAGCAAACACGCCCACACGTACACCCACTGAGAACAGATCGGTATTATCATTCAAAAACCGACGCAATTTTTCTTTTCCTTTCATTGCTCTTTATAATATACACGGTGGCGCACAGCTCCCTTGTCATTCGACGTTCAACATCCTGCCTCCAATGTCAAGTTACTTGTGAAGTGAGACAGGCAACAGTTACATGTTTATTGTCAATACTTTCTCAACATGTTTCGGGCATCATTTTGCCCATCTTCAGAAGAACAAGACGTTTGTTACTGCACGTGGTGTGCTGCGCTGTAACAAGCGGGGAAAAGGTAGATATTAGCTGTAATGTCTTTTTTGTGTGGTATTGTGTAGTAAACCTAGATGGAACCTTCTTGGTTTTCTCTTTCACTTCACTTCGAATATACACACGAGGTCCCATCTAGGTTTACTACACAATACCCCACAAGAAAGACATTACAGCTAATATCTACATTTTCCCCGCTTGTTACAGCGCAGCACACCACGTGCAGTAACACGCGTCTTGTTCTCCTGAAGATGGGCATAATGATGCCCGAAACATGTTGAGAAAGTATTGATAATAAACATCTAACTGTTGCATCTAGTTGGTTTTCTCTCTCACTTCACAATTTGCTCACGATGCACGGTCACAGAAACCTAAAGTCAAGTTACTTCTGCGCCACCCTGTATGACACAATACATATTCATAAAAGACTGTGACCTGTTATTAATGTCAAGTCTGAATATCGTCGCGGGCCAGACTAAGTTCTTCGCAGGCAACAACGTCTCCATCCCGGGGCTACAAATCAAACGTCGCTTTAAATCCACGCGAAACGTTCGCGTTTACCCCGCTGACGTATGACGTACGCACACGATCGATTATACATCCTCCTTCCCTTTCACGTCACGTTAATGCCACAAGAGAAGTCTCTTAAAAATCCGAAGACTTGACGTGCTTTTGTGCATTAATTTCAGCTTTGCGACATATTAATTTTTAGTGGTCTCTCGTCTGAACACTCGGCCTGGCAGTGAGGTACAGTAATATCCAGATGCGGTTACAGAAGAGGTGTAGGTGTAGGGGGACAATGACGTCATGCTTCATGGCGCAAAAAAACCGTCCTTTCCACGAACGGGCTGTACGGTTTGCCGTGCCGCACGCGGAAGCCTCTCACAAAACCTACTAACTTCAAATCCGCTCATACGCAGCTGCACCGCTGCAAGGTAAACGGACATAAGCGGTCAGCCTCACGCCACAGCCGCTATAACCCTGATGAAACAGCCCACGCTCCAGGAAATAGTTAATCGGCGCCAAAAGTCAGTGGTGACTTCTTCGCAAAGAGTAGAAGTCATAAAATTCAAATTATAAACACTCTCGCGTGTTATATTCTTACCCGTGTGCATGGAGGAACGGTTAACGAGATGCGGCCTGCTTCCTTCTGAACACAAGGCAGGCCATACGCCTAATACGATATGATATATATTTGTTAACTGCAATTGGGTTGACACCCAGTGGCAGCAGTACAGTACACATTCACACACACACAAACAATACACAGAACAACACAATGAAACAGAATGCCCAGAACGGAATCACACATAACAATAAAAATACATAAACATAATAAGAACACATACTTACTTACTCCACGGTGCAGAGTCCTTCCTGACAAGCTAACTGTTTTGCAGCTAGTCAAGAAATTCCCCGCATTTCACGGAACCCGAAGGTTCATTACCGCACTCACAAGCGTCCGCCACCTGTCCCTATCCTGGGCCAGCCCAATCCAGTCCATATACCCCACATCCCACCTCCTGGAGATCCATCCTAATATTATCCACCCATCTACGCCTAGGTCTCCCCAGTGGTCGCCCTCCCTCCGGTTTCCCCCACCAAGACCCTATACACCCCCGTCTCCTCACCCATACGCGCCACATGCCCAGCCCATCTCATTCTTCTCGATTTTATCACCCGTACAATATTGGGTGAGGAGTAAAAATTATTTTAATAAGAATATATAATTTACAAAATTAAACAGAAGCACACAAAACATACAACCATACATACAACGATAAGAAATTGAACCAAAAGAATACGAAAGAATGTGATAAACGAAGCCGCCACATAAGAAACGAACTTCATATGATCCCATATATCGTACCTTCTAATAATGTTACTACGAACCCTCACTCCACGTCACTACACTTACCCAACTACGCGTCACTCCACTTCACTACACTTGTAGACACTTCACTTCTTCCCATTTATGCTTCACCCAACTACACTTCACTACACTTCATTACCCTCTCATTTGGCTTAACCCCATACAAATTTCCTACCGCTCCATTTCACCTCACATCACATATTAGAACAGTCATCCCCCGACATAGCGCCACCCTTACTGCCTTTGAAAGTCTGTGTGCAGAAATTCCCAATTACACGATATTGCCACTACACCGCCACTCTCAAAATGCCTACCCAAAATGCGGTAATCCAACAGTGGCGCTATTTCGGGTGGTTTGACTCTATTGTGTATTGCATGTTCTAGATATCTCCTATGGACGGTATACGAGAAATACTGGGACGCATGTGCTGTCCACCAAACACGCACTGCAAACTCATCCATATACTAGTTCAAGGGTCCTCTATGCACTCAAAATTTATCACTGAAGGGGGTTTACCGACTCTGGGGGAACATATAAATTATTTTTGTTTTAAAAATTATGTTATAAAAATCACGTGACAAGTATAACTGTAACACAACCCTTTAATTCAAACTGCATTTACATACAAACAAATACATCTATATGTCCCATGACTCACTAACTTAGCTTAAATCATAATTGAATAAAGACAGACCAACTTGATGTCACTTGCTTTATTATTTCATTATTTAATGCTCAACATGTTTCAGCCTCCAGCCTGCATACGGATACCACACCACCCCAGCCAAACCACAACGTAACACCAGCACACATCGAACCAGAGCAATACAACCCATGAAATAACTCAACAAATAAGTAGCAAGCTCCTGAGGATGGATGTATAAACATCCGAAACATGTTGAGCATTAAATAATGAAATAATAAAGCAAGTGACATCAAGTTGGTGTCTCTTTATTCAACTATCAAGATGATGCACGATCCAATAAACATAAGATTAAATCATAATGTTTAATTGTATTCTAAAAAATTCTAATGTATTAGTCACCAGCCGATTTCAGAGCCAGATATCGGCCGAGAGTAATCAGAGAAACCGTTTCATATCATCGTGTCTACAAAACCTGTGTTTTTTTAAATTTACATTACGGGGGTGGCGACTGCAGTCTGGCATTCCCCCTCCCTCCCCCATCAGAGCGCCCCTGATGCTCAGTACTACCATAAATAACAATTGTGGTTAGAAACTCAGAACCCGGAGAGATGAGACGCCACTACTCCTGTGCCGGTACTTATTTTAACTTAAACCGACATATTCTGGAATTACGCCATGAGGCCATAGTTGATGCGACATTCAAATAATAAAAAAAAAAAAATACAGGTTACCACTGCCTAGGGTAAAATTACAAGTGACGGAATATCAGAAGCCTTTAGAGCTCCTCGTTGTTACGGAGTGTCATTACGCGGCAAGACAGGGACATGGCTATTAATTGAAAGGAAATTTGCAGCCGTAATTTAAAGCTGCAAATTGGGCTGTATCGATCTTCATTAATTTTGAATACAGTCGCCGCCGCATTAAAATGAAGATTTTTATATAACATTAAGTCGTAATGATATCACTCCGACAGAATGCATCAGGACAATGCACCTGCACACACGACACTGTCTGTGAGGGAGTTTTTAGCTACTAAACAAATGACTGTGTTGGAACACACTGCCTATTCAACGGATCTAGCCCCAGTGACTTTTTCTCTTCCCGAAGATAAAGGAAATATTGAAAGTAAGGCATTTTGATGACAATGATGACATCAGGAGTAATACAACGGCAGCTCAGAAGGCCATTCCACAAAACCAGTTCCAAAATTGTTTTTAAGGGTGGACTAGGCGCTGGTATCTGTGCATAGTTTCCCAAGGGGAGTACTTTGAAGGCGACCACGGTGGTATTCAGCAATGAGGTAGGTAGCACTGTTACCGCGATGAATACGCGAACTTTATTGTCCGACCACGTTTGCACCGAGGATTATTCTTACCCTGGCACATTGACTTTCCAGAAGAAAAACCACACGCGCGCGGGCGCACATACACAAAATCGCTATGCCCGTGTTTGTGAGCGACTAACTACTATACAGCTCTCTCTATTGACCAGAGTGCTCCTTGGAAACCTGACAGTCGCCGTGCTGTCCATAACACTACTTACTGTTTATAGACTCGAAAAGTTCACTAGTGTTACCAATATTAAACTTTTCACACCAGAGGACACTACCCTAAAACAGTTTCTTCAAAACCATATTCTCATAAAATATTTCTTTAAAATCTATTTTAATAGTAATCCTCCATCTACGTCTAGGTCTCACAAGAGGTCTTCTTCCTTTCAGATATTCTGACCAAAATTTGAAACGTATTTCCCATCTCTCCCATTCGTACTACTCGTCCTGCCAAGACCATTCCACTTGATCATGCCGTACTAATAATAATGGTGCCAAGCATAAACTATGATGCCCCTCAGTACGTAATTTTCTTCTGTCTACTGTGTATTACTTCTCTTGTAGATACAAACATCCTCCACAGGAAAATGTCTCAAACTTCCTGCTTTTCCTTCACGGTTACAGAACAAGATTCAAACTCGTACAAAACAGGTAAAACTATAATTTTGCACACTTTAAAATTATGTTTTTAGATAAATTAGGCCAGACTAGACTACGCTCGGAAAGGGACAGATGGCGGGCACTTGTTAATGCGATAATGCACCTTCGGGTTCCATAAAATGCGGGGAATTTCTTGACTAGCTGACAACCGGTTAGCTTCTCAAGAAGGGCTGTGTTCCACGGAGTAAGTAAGTAAGTAAGTAAGTGAATAAGTAAATAGGCTAGGCTAGAAGATGATTCTAGGCAGAATTAATTCGGCACATGCTTATACATCATTCCTCAGTCATCACTAAAACTTTGCATTCAATTTGACACGATCCTCAGACCGCGGTAGCACAATGGTTAAGGTGCTGTGCTACAAATCGGAAGGTCGCTGGTTCGAGTGCTGATGGTGTTATTGGAATTTTTCATTGACATAATACTTCCGATCGCACTATGGCCCTGAGGTCGATTCAGCCTCTAACAGAAATGAGTACCAGGAGTATTTCCTGGGGGTAAAAAGCGGCCGGAGCGTAAGGCTAACAACCTTACCACCATCCTGGGCCATCGTCATGTAATCTGGGAACCTTAAATTCCTGGAACCCTCTGGGCACATCGGGCCTGTAATTGGACTGATTTACCTTTACCTTTACGACGCTCAGGGACACCACACCCTAACCGATAACAGAATAAGGCAGGTAACCTACATAAAACGTAACAATGTGGCGCGTTCGGATAACCATTGTTGTGGTGGAAACTGAACAAAGAATTCCCTCTGTCTTGGGTTGCGATCAACAATTTACAATACAGAACGTGCTTCCGCGGAAACGTAACAAGACATTTTACTGGTATTGTTGTTGAGCTACAGAAGATTTCAACCGTATAAAATTAAGCAGGTGTTCATGTACAGTGCCCGACAAACTGCACGATTTTAACAATGTTCGGGCTTTCTCGACAGATTTCAATGGAAGTCTCCAAAGCCAAATTTTAAGAAAATCCGCCCAGTGACAGCCAAATTCGACGCACGCGGGCGGACGGACACGACGCAGCTAACGGGCGCTTTCCGCGACTTTCCCGAACGCGTCTAAAAACATAAAATTTGTTACGAGTCAAAAAGATACAAACATAAGGTAAACGGTTTTAATGCTTGTGTCCGACATTTAGAGGCCCGATGACAGTGCCTTAGGGCGCGGGAACACACAGCCAATCACCAATACATGTAACTACCGTGTTGCTATCGATACTTCGTGTTCACAGAGACAACAGATACTACCAAAACAGATATTAACTACCGTGTTGCTATCGATACTTCGTGTTCACAGTGACAACAGATACTACCCAAACAGATATTACACATAAATGCACACTATGTGTGGTGTGGGAGCCGGGATAACTCAGTCGGTATAGCGACTCGCTACGGACTGGACGGTCCGGGGATCGAATCCCGGTGGGGGGGGGCGAGATTTTCCGCACCTGTCCAGACCGGCTGAGGCCCACCCAGCCTTCTTTACAATTGGTGCCGGGTCTCTCCCGGGGGTAAAGCGGCCGGGGCGTGGCGTTCACCACCCACCCCATTTAGCGCCGAGGTTAAAGAAAGAGTAGGGCTATACATCTACTCCCCGTCTGGGCCTTCGTGGCTTGTTCTAGGGTAAAATTTACTTTATGTGTGATGTGAGTATGCCATTCCCCCCTTGCATTCATGTTACATGAACAGTACACACACGGTGGTCAGTCGGTAATGCGTACCGCCGGCTGATCCGGACAGTTTCGGGGCAACCATAGCCCCGTATTTCCCCCAATAATAATAATAATAATAATAATAATAATACTTCAACGAGGCAAAGTAACCATACTGTGGAATCAACAAGTATAAACCGACAGAACTATCCCCAACAACAAACCAGACATTATAATCCGTGATAATGAAAAGGGAACATGTATGTTAATAGACGTTGCAATCTCAAGAGACAGAAATGTGATTAAAATAAAAGCCGACTAGATTCTAAAATACAAAGACCTTATAACAGAAATACAGTGCATGTGGAATGTAAAAACAAAGGCGATACCAGTAATAATGGGGGCGACTGGGACTATTTCAAAGTTATTCAGAAAATACGTGAGCAACATACCGGGAAAACATGAAGTCAAGGAACTCCAGAAAACAGCCATATTGGGCACTGCGCACATACTTCGGAAAGTACTAATGTAAAAAGTACAATAGATTCAACACTGGAACTAACGATATAAACACCACGAATAGTAACAACAGAATAGCTGCAACACTGTATTCCCTAGGGACATAGTTTGTCTCAGGAATGTAAGTATAAATACCCTGCATAAAGGAGACAATGATGATGATAATCATTTATTATTATTATTATTATTAACTGTTGGGTACAATACTTCCGATTTCAGGAGTTTTACTTTGGCAATGAGTGATGATTCTTAGTATGTTACCTATACCACGGAATTTCCCCTCGGTGGTTCGCATTCCCAGGTGATCCAGACCACCTCCACATGGTGCGAAAGACCCCGACGGTCTACTGTACAGTATTAACAGCCACACATTCACATGCTATACAAAGCAGAGCAAAATGATGCCAGTCTTACATGCCACAAAAATGAACAAACTGAAACAAGCGACCGTCTGGTCAAGACCAGTGACCCATTAATAAATCGGCTGCGTCAACACCCGTTCTCAACAGCACGATCTCAGCTTTATTTGACACGGAGTGGAAAGAGCAGCAGCAGCGAAACAAGGCGCTCAAGGCATTCCATCGTCACAGCGAGACACGGACCAACCAATCCACATTTCCAACTCCACGTTCCTTCGCCTATGGACCCTCCCAGCAAACGAATTCTAAAGCCGACTCTTCACTCAGCCGCAGTGTTGGATATCACCGATTTTCCTTCCTTCGTTGACATTAACATGATTTATACTTTCTGCGACACAATACATCAACAGAAGACCGGCAATGTACTATAAACGTAACATCGAGAAGCGTTCGCGTAACCAATGTTGCCATCGAAAAGCAATAAGTATTAAATATCCTGTGTGTGTGTGTGTGTGTGTCCGTAACCTTAGTTACCCAGCATGCAATTCCCATGCGCCATATTATATTGCCATCTGTGGCTTGTCTGACTCTACCATAATTTTAAACATTATCTCCTGAACGACACCATTTGGGGGGAGGGGGGGTTATTGAATGTAAAAAGAGTTTTGATTTTCTCTACAACTTTCGTCTGAAACATTTCTCATTCTAAGCAGGACTAAGCGAGATGTGATATTCATGGTTGTTCCGTGCATAAATAATACCAAGTCCTTTATTTGTCCCAACTAATGCACACAAATTATTTTGATTGTTAAAACGTTGCAACGTTTAAAATTATGATAGTTGCTCCAACATGTTTCGGTTTACATAAACCGTCATCACGGAGCTACAGCCTGCGCTTTGCCAAAGTTACAATATTTATTGCAATATACAAGACGTATATGCAACCATAATAATGAATACTTCAAAACGACCTGTATTTTGAAGTTTTGCTGACCGTGCATCTCAGTATATTTATCTCAGTAATTAATCAATTTGATGCACAAAATGTTTGTTTTACAATAAGTTTATTTCATGCCTCTACATGTTTCGAGCACATGTGCTCATCATCAGGAGGTCAAAATTCCATTACACAGCCTCTGGTATCACCACCCCTATAGGTGGCCTTCTCGTGCACAGGTTGAGAGAGGACTGTCTGGTATGCAGGAGCATTTTGCTCGAAACATGTAGAGGCATGAAATAAACTTATTGTGAAACAAAAATTTTGTGCTTCAAATTGGTTAATTACTGAGATAAATGACTTGTATATTGCAATAAATATTGTAACTTTGGCAAAGCGCAGGCTGCAGCTCCCTGATGATGGTTTATGTAAACCGAAACATGTTGGAGCAAATATTATAGTTTCAAACGTTTCAACAGTTTAACAGTTAAAATAATTTGTGTGCATTAGTTGGGACAAATAAAGGACCTGATAAGCGAGATATGATCACAAACGTGCACGTGTCTAGCAGTAAAGTACCCGTTATTCTTGTCAGATTTCAATTAAAATTAAATTTTCTCTGCATATATTCGAAAAATACTCATATATAAAACCTCACGAAAATCCGCCCACCGGGAGCCGAGTTGGCGCATCCGGACAGACAGACAGACAGGCATGACGAAGCTAAAATAGTCGTCCTTGTCATATTTCGCGATCGCCCCAAAAAATCATTCATAAATGCTTCCAATTACCGTTTTTTTTTGTTTGTTTTACGGCCTTTATAAGCCTATTAAATTAAAGGAACACTTTTAAAAGTTGGTACGCCTGACGGGATGGCAAACACTGTCTCTAGGTGGTAACAACGCTCAAGGTGAGGAAGGAACTGGACGCAACGTGGATCCTGGACCACGGGGGAGCGTCGAGGGGGAGCAAACTGCTCACTTAAAATCGCACAAAAATTATTTATATATAAATAATATTTCTATATAAATACACAGTGACCGCCTCTGTGTTTCTGGCTACAGATACAGAGGTCCCGGGTTCGATCCCCGGCGCTGCCAGATTTTCTGGGTAGTAGTGGGTCTGGAACGGGGTCCACTCAGCCTCGTGAGGACAATTGAGGAGCTACTTGAATGAAAAAAGTAGCGGCTCCAGGTCTAGAAAACAGAGATTAACGGCTGTGGGGACCCGTTG
>Ga0123354_10019707_pt1 | contig 10593 bp, 4 predicted proteins | sample TergutLab28metaG_2_FD_97872 | JGI IMG/M metagenome (GOLD analysis project Ga0123354, IMG submission 97872) | Labiotermes labralis P4 segment gut microbial communities from Petit-Saut dam, French Guiana - Lab288 P4 | ecosystem: Host-associated > Arthropoda: Insects > Digestive system > Gut ...
ATTCCGCACGCCAGATGGCGGGATCACCCAGTAAAGGAGAGGTGTCCAGATGAAACAGAAGCCCGCCTACCCCGGTATCCCGGACGTGATCAACGGCAATGGCGCCGTTGCCTATGTGATGCGGCATGTGTGCGGCGGTGTCATTGGCTATCCCATCACCCCGTCGACGGAGCTCTCCGAAATTTTCGAGGCCGGCCGCGCCGACGGCCAGCTCAACGTCTGGGGTAAGCACCCCTTCTTCGTCGAGGCCGAGGGCGAGCATTCCGCCCAGTCGGGGGCACTTGGGGCCACGTTCATGGGCGGCAATTTCATCTCCAACGCCAGTTCTTCACACGGCATCCTGTACGCCTACGAGTCCCACTACGTGACGGCGGGCAAACACATCGGCGGTTTCGTACTCCAGGTGGCGGCCCGGGTGGTCACCCGCCACTCGCTCAACGTCATGGCCGGCCACGACGACATCTACGCCCTGCTGCCGACCGGGTACACCATTCTGTTCGGCTCCAATCCCCAGGAAGCCGCCGACCTGGCGGCCATCGCCTTCCGTACGACGTCCCTCAGCCTGATACCGGTCGCCAACGCCTTCGACGGTTTCGCCACCAGCCACGTCATGAGCGAGGTACTCCTGCCCGAACCCGAATTGCTCAAGGCCTATCTCGGCGATCCCGCCGGACGCATGCCGTGCCCGACGCTCGCCCAGGAAATCCTGTTCGGCGCCAAGGGCCGGGTCGACTACCTCACCAAGTGGTTGGACTCCCACCGCGACCAGTTCGGCGCCGACGCCCTCAACACGCTGCGCGCGGTACTCAACGCCAATGCCGTCGCGGTCGAAGCCGACAACGACGCCACGCTGATCCACAACACCGAATCCCTCATCCCCGAGCCGCTGCGGGCGGCCTGGCGCCGGGCCTGGAAGGGCGCCTGGCAAAAAGGTACGCGGCAGACCGTACCGGCCCTGGTCGACCCGAACAATCCGGGGCTGATCGGCGGGGTACAGAACCAGCTCGATTTCCAGGCCGGCTCGGCCGACCACCGGACCCACTTCGCCGCCGCGGTACCGGCGTTGGCCCGCCAAGCCATGCAGGAGTACGCCGACCTGTCCGGCCGGACGTACTCGCCGGTGATGAAATACACCTACGAAGGTCGAGTGCAGAGGCAGCTTGCTGACTCTGCCGAGGCCAAGGCAGGTGTTGACGAGCGTAGCGAGGAACACGGGGACGACGACGCGGATCTGGTGCTGATCGGACTGGGTTCGATCACCGAGGATGCCCGCGCCCTGCTGCCGCACTTCGCCAGCCAGGGGCTCAAGGTGGCGGTGGTGTCGGTCAAGCTGCTCCAGCCCTTCCCGTCCGACGACCTGGTCGCGGCCCTGCGCGGCGCCAAGCGCGTGACCGTGCTCGAACGCTCCGAGGACACCGCGTTGACCCGCGCCGTCAAGCAATCGCTCTTCGAGGCCGGCCTCAGCTCGTCCGATCTGCCGCTGACGACGGCCATCTTCGGACTGGGCTCGCACGACGTCCAGCCGCGCGACCTGATCGCGGTCGTCCAGAACATGGCAGACGGTTCGACAGTGCCGCTGGTTTACGTCGGATCGCAGTTCTTCGTCAAGAACCCGGCCACCCCGACACTCGCCGCCCTGCAGGACAAGCTGAAGGCGGCCTATCCCGAAACCGAAGCGATGGCGTTGGCCACCGGCGAGAATCCGACCGACCTGCTGCCCCCCGGGGCCCTGCGCATCCGCTTCCACTCGGTCGGCGGGTACGGTACGGTCGCCACCGGCAAGCTGCTGACCGACATGCTCTCGTCGATGCTGCACATGCATTCGAAGTCCTCCCCGAAGTACGGTTCCGAGAAGTCGGGCGCCGCCACCAACTTCTACATCACCCTCTCGCCCGAGCCGGTACTGTTGACGAACGCCTCGCTGGAAGACGTCGAAGTCGTCGTGGCACCCGACGGCAAGGTCTTCGAACACGATCGCCCGCTGCGCGGGTTGGGCGAGGGCGGGGTGTTCATCCTGCAGTCCGGCAAAGCCCCGCTGGACGCCTGGTGCTCGTTGCCGGCGTACGCCCGCCAAGAGATTCGCGACAAGCACATTCGCTTCCTGGTGATCGACGCCTTCGCGGTGGCCAAGAACCACGCCCCCAACCCCAGCCTGGAAACCCGCATGATGGGAGTGGCTTTCATCGGCGCTGTCATCGGCCACGTCGACCAGATTTCGCAAGGCAGCGACCAACAACAGGTGATGGATTTGGCCCGCCATGAGATCGAGAAGAAGTTCGGTTCCAAGGGCCAGGCGGTGGTCGACGCCAACATGGCCGCCATCGCCGACGGCATCGCCGCCACCCACGTCATCGATATCGACCAACCCGAGTTCGACGTACCCGACACCGACACGGTCAAGCGATCGCCGGTGCTGTCCCCCCGCCTGGTACCGTCGACCGGCTCGGCGCCAGCGGGCATGAACGACACCGCGTACTTCGACGAGATCCTGGGCCGTCCCTTCCGCGAGGGCTGGGCCGATCAGGCACCCGTCCTGCCCGGTACGGGCGCCTTCATGCCGGCCGCTACGGGAGCGGCCAAGAACAAGGGACTGTTCCGCCGCGAGGTACCGGTGGTCGACCTGACGAAGTGCACCGCGTGCCTGGAGTGCGCGCTGGCCTGCCCGGACTCGGCCATCCCCAACCAGGCGCACGAGATCGCCGACCTGATCGCGCGGGCCATCGCCCACTCGTCGTTGGCCCAGGAACACCGGTCGTACCTCAATGGCTTCGTCTCGGCGTGGGCCGACCAGGTACGCGCCTATCTGCTGGCCGACACCACCGTCAAGGATTTCGCCCAGGCGGTACGGGCGACGGCCAGCGTCGTACCCGACCTGGCCGATGCCCATCTGGACGCGATCCTGGCCGAGGTCGGGGCCTTCCCGGCCGCCCGGATCCGTCCCATCTTCGACCAACTGGAAAAGAAGCAGCCCGGTACCGGGGCGATGTACTCGGTCGTCATCGACCCGTGGAAGTGTACCGGCTGCCTGCAGTGCGTCGAGGTCTGCGGACCGGGCGCCCTGACCGCCGTACCGCAGACCGACGACCTGATTGCGCCGATGGAAGCCACCTTCGACCGGCTGACCCAACTGCCCAATACGCCAGCTCGTTTCACGGCCGATTCGACCGCGCCCGGCGGCGATATCAAGCGGCTGCTGCTCGACCACGACAACTACTACACGATGCCCGGCGGCCACGGCGCCTGCAAGGGCTGCGGCGAGGTCACGGCCTCCCACCTGGTCACCTCGTTGGCCAACCAGCTCGGCCAGGCCCGCCGGACCGAGCAGATCGCCGGACTCGAATCCCTGGTCTACCGCCTGACCAGCAAACTCGACACGGTCGACGGCGAGCGGGCGGACCGCATCCGCGGCGTCATCGACCAACTGGAGGCGAGCTGGTGGCTGCGCGAGGCCGGCCCGACCGGGCATGGCCCGGCGGCGGCGGTCATCGTCAACTCGACCGGTTGCTCCTCGGTCTACGGATCGACCTTCCCGTCCAATCCGTTCACCCAGCCCTGGTTCAATTCCCTCTTCCAGGACGCCCAAGCCAGTTCCGTCGGAGTCTTCGAAGGACTGGCCTCCAACTACCTGGCGGAGGTCAAAGCCCACCGTACGGCCGACCTCGAACTCGCCGATGCCTACGACCCGGCGGTCCACGACAAGCAACTGGCCACCCTGAGCTGGCGCGACTTCACCGACCAGGAAATGGCGGGCCTGCCGTTCGTGATGAGCATCTCCGGCGACGGCGCCACGTACGACATCGGCTTCGGCGCCCTCTCCAAGGTGATGGCCAGCCAGTTCCCGGTCAAGGTCCTCGTCCTCGACACCGGCGGGTACTCGAACACCGGCGGCCAGGCGTCGACCGCCTCCTTCACCGGGCAGAACTCCGACCTCGCGCGGTTCGGCAAGGCCCATCCCGGCAAGGTGGAGAAACGCAAAGAACTGGGTATCCTGGCTGCCCTGCACCCCGGCGTCTTCGTGGCCTGCGTGTCGACCGCCCTGCACGCGCACTTCTTCGCCGCGGCGGCCCGCATGTTGGCGTACACCAACGGTACGGCCATCCTGGAGACCTACACCCCCTGCGGATTCGAGCAGGGTTTCGCCGACGACCAGTCCAACGCCCGGTCGCGGTTGGCCGTACGCTCCCGGATGTCGCCGCTGTTCGTCCACGATCCGACGGCGGGTTCGACGCTGGCCGAGCGGATCAGCCTGGATGGCAACCCCGAGATCGACAAGCCCTGGGCCACCCAGACGCTGCGGTACACCGACGCGGCCGGCGCCACCCAGGTCATGACCCTCCCGCTGACACCGGCGGATTTCGCCTACGGCGAGGTACGCTTCGCACGGCACTTCCGCCCGCTCGCGGCCGACGCGCCCACGCCGACCCCGATCGCCGAGTACGCCGCCCTCCCGGTGCCGGCCCGGGCGGGACGTACGCCGTACATCACGGCCACCGACGCCAACTCGGCCCTGATCAAGGTCGGCGTCTCCCCCGCCATGGTGGAACTGGTCGAGGACCGGCAGGCCAACTGGCAGTTGCTGCGCTACCTGGCCGGCCGCGACTGTACGTTGGCAGCCGACCAGGCGGCCAAGGCGCTGAAAGCCCTGCAGGACGAGCTCGCGTCCGTCCAGACCGAGCGCGAACAGGGTATCGACGATATCGCCCATGCGCTGGCCGCCCTGGCGACCGCCCAGGATCCGGCGACGGTGGTCGTACCGAGCTTCGGTACGGCCGGTGCCCCGGCCACCCCGGTACCCGCTCCGGCGGCCCCGGTGGCTGTACCTGAGCCCGCCGCGACCCCGGCACCCGCGACGGTACCCAGTCCCCAGCCAGTGGGCGGGCTCGGCCCGAAACCGGCCGGCGTACCGATCTGGCTGGCCGAGCAGGACCTGCCCAAATGTACCGACTGCGGAACTTGCTACCAGGAGCTGCCCGCCATCTTCGAGCAAACCACCATCGTGGTCGATGGCGAGGCCAAGGATGTCTCCCGGATGAAACCGGGCGCCCTTGACTCCCTGGTCGTCACACCCGAACTGACGGCGGTCATGGAGCGAGTCCGGGATACCTGCGACTCGGAGATCATCCAATGACGACCACTTCTGAACTGACTCTGCTGGCCCGCCGGTTCGAGGCCGACCCGCGCAGCATGCGCGATTGGGTGATATCTGATGGCGTGGCCGCCATCGGCGCCGAGTTCGCCACCGCTACCGAGCTGAGTGCCGAGTTCGTGACCCAGATGTGGCAGATCCTGCTCGACGGCGGGGACGCCGCCAGCGTGTTCATGCGCTTCGTCTGGCAATTGCCCCTCGGCAAGCAGCGCCTCTGGCTGCGCGGCGTGGACGCCCACCTGTCCGATCGGTACCCGATGTTCGCCGCCCTCAGCAAGGCTTGGCCGGCCCAGGCCGGCATGGGTCCGTACATCCGGGGCGCCGAAGAGCGCAGTGGTGACTTCGACTTGGTCAACAAGGGTTTCCTCGGGTACATGGATCTCGGCTACTCGCTGCGTGAGGTGGAGCTGTTCGTCTGGATGGAGTCCTTGCGCGACAAGCAGTGCGCCGAACGGCCGTGCGAACTGGGCAAGCTGGTCGAAAGCCGGGGCGCGTTCGTACGCGAGGGCGGTTGCCCGGTCCAGGTACACATCCCCAGCCTGTTCGCGCTGGTCGGGCAGGGCAGGTTCGATGAGGCCCTGACCATGCTGGAGGACTGCAACCCGCTGCCCGACGTCACCGGCCGGGTCTGCCCGCAAGAACTGCAGTGCCAGGGCGTGTGTCTCCACAAGCATCCGATGGCCATCGGGCAGGCCGAGTGGTTCCTGCCCGAGTGGGACAAGGTGGCCCATCCGGGAGCCGCGCTGGCCCGGCTGGAGGGTACGCCGGATCCCTGGGTGGTGGCCGCCAAACCGCCGGTCGCCATCGTGGGCTCGGGCCCGTCTGGCCTGATCAACGCGTACATGCTGGCCCGCGCCGGCTTCCCGGTGACCGTTTTCGAGGCGTTCCACGAACTCGGCGGCGTACTCCGCTTCGGCATTCCGGAGTTCCGCCTGCCGAACACCCTGATCGACGACGTGACGGCGAAGATCCGCGCGCTCGGCGGTAAGTTCGTGACCAACTTCGTGGTCGGCAAGACCGCCACCCTGCAGAACCTGCTCGACGCCGGTTTCGCCCACGTCTTCGTCGGTTCGGGCGCCGGCCTGCCACAGTTCCTCAACATCCCCGGCGAGCATCTGCTGAACGTGATGAGTGCCAACGAATTCCTCACCCGCGTCAACCTCATGCACGCCAACCTCCCGGAGTACGACACGCCGCTGCCCATGGTGGATGGCAAGTCGGTTCTGATCATCGGCGGTGGCAACACCGCCATGGACGCCGCCCGGACCGCTCGCCGGCTCGGCGGCCACGTGTCGATCGTCTACCGGCGGACCCGCGCCGAGATGCCTGCCCGCGTCGAGGAACTGGAGCACGCTCTGGAGGAGGGCATTGTACTGGCGGAGTTGCGCAACCCGCTGGAATTCACCGGTGACGAGAAGAACTTCGTGACGACCGCCACGGTGGATGTCATGGAACTGGGCGAGGCGGACGCCTCTGGACGGCGCCGCCCGGTCTCGACCGGACGTACCGAAACGATGCCGGCCGACTTGGTGATCATGGCGCTGGGCAACACCTCCAACCCGATCATCCGCGACTCGGAACCCCGGCTCACCGTCAATGCCAAGGGTGCCTTCCAGTTGCGGGAGGACAGCCAGCAGACAGCGCTGGACGGCGTCTACACCGGCGGCGACGCGGCGCGCGGCGGCTCAACCGCCATTCTGGCGGCCGGCGACGGCCAATCGGCGGCCCGCCAGATCATGGCCGCCGACGACGCGACCGGCGACGCGGCGTTGGCCCTGGCCTTCACCGAAAAAGCGCAATCGGCGCCGGTCATTCTGGCCCGCCGCGACCTCAGCCCCGGCATCGTCGAGTTCCGGGTCCACGCCCCGGCCATCGCCGCGTCGGCGCAGCCGGGCCAATTCGTCCGGGTACACGCGCGCGAGGGCGGGGAACTGATCCCGCTGACCCTGGCCGACTGGGACACCGACCAGGGCTGGATCGTCCTGGTGGTCCAGGCCATGGGCGTCACCTCCACCCAGATCAACCAGATGTCCGTCGGCGACCGCTTCGAGGGCATCGCCGGGCCGCTGGGACGCCCGTCCCACGTCGTACCGGTACCCGAGGGGCAAACCGTCGTCTTCACCGCCGGCGGGCTCGGCCTGCCGCCGGTCTACCCGATCATGCGCGCGCACCTGCACCTGGGCAACCACGTGACCCTGATCGCCGGCTTCCGCTCCAAGGAGCTGATGTTCTGGACCGACGAAACCGATTACGTCGGGCGCATCAAGGCCGAGTTCGGCGACCAACTCGACATCGTCTACACCACCAACGACGGGTCGTACGGCATCCCTGGGTTCGTCACGGTACCGCTGCAGACCATGCTCGACGAGCATCGCCCCATCGCCAAGGTCGTCACCATCGGCCCGCCGCTGATGATGCGGTCGGTCTCCGATCTGACCAAACCGTACGAGGTCCTCACCGAGGCCAGCCTCAACTCGATCATGGTCGACGCCACCGGGATGTGCGGGGCCTGCATGGTGCCCTTCTACGAAGACAACAAACTCGTACGCAAGCACGCCTGCATCGACGGCCCGGAGATGAACTCCCACCAGATCGACTGGGATAAGTACCTGCCGCGCTTCGCCCTCTTCAAGGCCCAGGAGGCCGAGGCCAAGGTACGGGCCGGGCTGTAGGAGGTACGACCCCGATGTCTCACGCACTGTCGGTACGCTGTGATGACACCGCTTAAGGCTCAGGTCCAAGGCCGGCGGCGATCTGCCTGAGGGCTGCGACGTGACCCGCGAAAGCCACGCGTCCGGCTTTCGTCAAGCTGATCCAGGTGTGAGGCCGCCCTTTGCCGGTCGACTTCTTCACCGTCGTGACATAACCGACGGCCTCCAGGCGGGTCACATGCTTCGAGACAACGGAATCGGCCAAGCCCAATGTGTCGCGGATCGTCGCGAAATCGACGGACCGGGCCGGGACCAACATTCCGCAAATCCGCAACCGGACCGGAGCGTGAATCTCGTCGTCAAACTTGGGGTCCGCCGCGTCGCTCCTCGTACCGTCAGCCGACATCGCTGGCTGCCGAAACCCACCGTCGCCACGTGTACGTGGCCACAGTGTAGAGCGCACCGCCAATCAAAACCCCCGCCACGAGCCACGCCCACCAGGGAATGGCGGCGAACCACTGCGGCACCCAGAGAACCACGACGCACGCGATGGCGACGAGCCAGGTCACCAACCACGGCAGTACCGCCGACGGCTTGGTACGCAATGCCGCGAACCACGTCGGCTTCGTTGTGTTCTGAAAGTAACGGGCCAGTGTGACCGCTAGGAGACAGACAAGGAGGACCAGGACAGAGACGGCACGCAGCCATTCCAGCGGGATCGCGGTACTGGCAATGGACGCCGCCAGCAACACCGACAAACCACCGAGAAACCAGCGGGGCGGCATCGCTGCCCGTCGTGTGACGGCCTGATCGTCGGAGACGCTCGCCAACGCCCTGGCGGCTTGATCCGGCGTCACGCCGGTCGTGGAAGCCACGTTGCCGATTCCCTCGCTCACATTGGCAAGGCTAGCACGCTCGCCGTCGCCGGCACGCCTTACGAAACCGGTTGGCTTGGCTCCACGTTCGTCCGCCGGCGCCAAACCCAGAGTGCCCTGGCGAAGATAGCGACCGCCACGATGACCCCGCCCAGGACATAACCCCACCATGGAGGCGTGGACCAGATCAGTACCAACACGACGAGCACCGCCACCAATCCCGCCGAAGCCCCCGTCCTGATCCGCGTCCGGCGAGGCAGGCCACGTGCCGCCCATCGGCGCCGCCTCAGGTAGACCACCACAGCGGACACCACCACCGCGACGACCACCGCGAGTCCCTCAAACCCCCACCAGCCATTCACGGCTATCCAGGCGATGATCGCGACGACAATCCCGCCCAGAATCGCCATGAGAGCCATGAACCACAGCGGCGGCCGCTGAGGCGTCCGAGCTGCGCCGTCAGCTACATTAGTTTCCATAATGGAAAGCGTAACAGAAGTTTTCCGTTATGGAAAGTTTCATTGAAAACCGAGGCCCAGTGACTTTCGCTGTATCAGAGTGGGACATCGGGGACGGTTCTGTTTGTCTCAACCTGATGTCCGGGCCGGGTCAAGTAAGCTGTTCCTCGACTCCGTATCGCCGACGCGCCAACGAAGCCCGTTGCCGACACGGGGCCTGGATACTGGTGACAGGAAGAGAGTACATTGTGGAACTGTCCTCGTCAGATCCCAGGTCGCTCGAAGCCGAAGCCCCCACGGTGACACAGCAAGGTCTACGTCGCCCGAGTGGAGCGGCGATCAGATTCCTTGCCTCGCCCGGCGCATGGGTGGGCCTCTTGGGTATCGCCGTAACCCTGTTGGGGACGGCCATGGTGATCATATGGCCTTTCACCACGGGCGACAATCGATCCTTTTTCGCGTTCATGGCTCTGTTCTGCGGAGTTCTGGCTGTTCCTTGTTGGATCGCCTTCATCATCGCGCGCGTCAGGGGAGCCTCAAAGAAGCACGGCGAAAAAGGCGAACCCCACGACGGTGGTGGGCACCAGCCCGCTCCCCGCTCACGCGCGCCGGTCTGAACCCTCGAGATCCGCCACTGCCGAGGTCACCGGCGCCTTGCGCCGGGAGGTCGCGACGCGCTTCATCAGTTCGTCGTGGTACTGATCCTCATCGATGGGCAGGTCGATCCACCGGTCCAGCCAGGTCGACAACAGCATGGCATTGGCGATCTCCAGGCTCTTGATCCCCTCCGCACCCTCGGCGAGCAGCGGCGTACCCTGCAAAATGTGGGCCGCGAAGGCGTTGAGTACGCCGACGTGCTGGCTGGAATCGTGATCCTCGGCGACCACCCGCGGCGTGACGTCCATCACGCCGAACGGCGCGGTATTGGTCCGGGAGAACTCCGGCTCCGGCACGGGCAATTCCCACAGCGTCAATTTTCCGCCCTCGGCCACCAGTTTTCCCTTGTCAAGGGTGACTTCAAACCGGTTGCTACCCGGCATGTCACCGGTGGAAGTGACGAACACCCCGGTACCGCCGCCCTCGTACTCCACCACCGCGGTGACATCGTCCTCGACCTCGATATCGTGCCACTGCCCGAACCGGCAGGTCGCCCACACCCGGGTGGGCATCCCACAGATCCACTGCCACAGATCCAGGTTGTGCGGGCACTGGTTGAGCAGAACGCCGCCGCCCTCGCCGGCCCAGGTGGCCCGCCAGCCGCCGGAATTGTAATAGGCCTGCGGGCGGTACCAGTTCGTGACGATCCAGTTGGACCGCCGGAGCCGTCCCAGGCTGCCGCCCTGGACGAGGTCCCGCATCGTGGCGTACACACCCTCCGTGCGTTGGTTCAGCATGATGGCGAAGGTACGGCCGGACTTGGCCGCGATCTCGTTCAGTTCGCGCACCTGCTTGGTGTACACCCC
>Ga0123354_10019708_pt1 | contig 10593 bp, 10 predicted proteins | sample TergutLab28metaG_2_FD_97872 | JGI IMG/M metagenome (GOLD analysis project Ga0123354, IMG submission 97872) | Labiotermes labralis P4 segment gut microbial communities from Petit-Saut dam, French Guiana - Lab288 P4 | ecosystem: Host-associated > Arthropoda: Insects > Digestive system > Gut ...
CTGGCCAATATCTCCGTAACCACTGAACTTTGGATATAGGTGTTTTGGGTTATATCGTTATAGTTTGACCTAAGGAACACTCTCCCGAAGTTAGGTCCTTTCCTCCTGGGACACCCTGTATATTGTTATCACTAACAAGTACCATGCATTTTTGAAAGAGTTAGCAGTTCTTATATGAGTCAGCCCTTTTACTCAGGATTCATAATATGCTGCTGTTATTTATACCATCATTTTTCCAACATATTTAAGAAGTTCCAGTGTTATACATCATCAGAAGCTACCTATTTTTACTCACTTCCCTTCACCAGTTACTGTGGTCACATATTTACATTCAGCCACTGTTCCAACATACGTAAGAAGTTCGCACTGTTGTCACCTGACACTATCTACTAATATACTCACCTCCCTCACCAGTTCTTGCAGCCACATACTTCACCGGAGGATATACCTCCTTCTGGTTTCTCACCCTTACATACACAGTCAAGTTATAGACAGTATATGGCTTCAATTTGGAGAAGACGTATTCGGAATGATCTATCCAGGTAGTATTTGTCCAACCGACACTCGTTCCATTAAGTACTTCAGCATATGATGGAAGAAACTCAAGTGGTTCAGAAACGTTATGAATCCACCAGTACAAATGCAAAGCAGATGAATTTGTTCCATGATCATCAACTCCAATCTGAGTCACCTGTAAAGGTCACAAAAATTCGAACTTAAAAAATGTAATGCTGATGGAATGGAAGATTCTTACATTTTGATTGTGGATTTGGATTTCAACTGCATGGTACAACACCATACATGTGCACACATCAGTTGCCAGTGATAATGCCATAAGGATAAAACCTGCAAATTACGTCTCTGCACCACCGGCGCTGCCGGCTGAAGCTGTGCTTCAGCCGGCAGCCCAGATACCAACCTAGCCAAAACGCACCCTAACTCCAACACACAGCAATCCAAGAACAACACAGCCATTGTCGTAGTTCAACAACATAGTCGCAAACTCCTGATGATGGACATATTAATGTCCGTAACATGTTGAGTATCTAAGAAGTAAAGTAAATATAACAAGTGACATCTAGTTGGTTTTTTATTCTTCAACTATCACAAGGATTTACAGTCCAATAAACATCAAATTAAAATATGTTCAATCATCACAAAGAAGTTATGAGTCAACATACCTGCAACTGCACTGCACAAAAACACATCATCACAACAAACATGCTGATCAAGATTCCTGATCCACAATAGCATATAGACAATAATGGTAGCAGAAAACCAAGAAAGCCTTTTCATGCTTCTCTGGTCCCCTACCGCCTCACAGTTCACATCAAGCCATGTAATACTTCCGAGCAACTTCCCCCTTTGATGCCATGTAATAGTGGAACCTGCTTGTTGCAATCTGATGTCCGAGGCCAATGCTTTCATAAAATGTTTGCAGAAATGCAAAAGTTTGACACTGCACCATTATGAAATGGTTTCATCTACCTGTGAACTCACTTACATGGTGTGACTGGCTCAAAGAACAACAAACATGCATGGTATTTTGAAACTGAAATTTCAGGTTCCATGAATCAGGAAATTTCCTGATCAAACAAGGAATTCCCAAAAGATAAGATTCTTACAGCAATGCTGGTGAAGAGAGAAGTCTCAAATATGTCTTACCCCAGAAGATACGGATCTTCAACTGTCAACTCAACATCAAAGAAACCCCCACACAAAACACAGTCCATCTTTATGACATCATTTGCCACTTCCTGCACCTACTTCAAAGCACGTAGGGGCAGTTGGCTGAGTGGGCTACATTAATTTGGCAAATCAAGCCAACAGGAAGTGGCAACTGAGAGCAAAGGTGAAGGTGAAGTTCACGCTACAACCTGCTATGAAGGAATAGAGGGGGAGCAGAAGTACAGCTCTAATCTTCCTATAACCTCACCTCTAGATAGGGGTGGCCACTTTACATTCCAGAATGACCCAGTACCAATAAGCAACTGTGAGTTGTCAGATAAAGTACACAACTACAGAATTCACAAAGGAACAAACATTGGCAACAGCTCAAGTTACAAGTAATGCCACTGCTCTTCATCAGTTCATGCTTCATTCTTGAACAGTTAGATATGTATAAAGAAACTCTAGAAAAATATTATTCTTTTTATTGTACCTGGTAAACTTTAGTAGTGCTGTTATTACAATTGCTTTCATCAGATCCATCGTAACAGTCCTGGTGGTTGTCACACATTTTTGCCAATGGGAAGCACTCATTCACATCACACTGAAAATACCCTAGAGTACAACTAGTTGTGGATGGAGCTGCAAAAAATATCATTTCAAGAATCATTACTACCATTTCATATGTCAGCAACATGCTTAAGTACTCTTAACCAGCATAAATCTGACTGGAACAATATACAGAAAAATGTGTCAACAAACCCTCCTACTCTGTCAATTCTTATGGTACACCCTTTTCAAATTCCACTCCACCAACTACTCCGTAACTGGAAGTGCTGTGTGTGTAACCCATACTAATGGTCACATTAGTTCACAAGTAGCTAGCATATAACTGTGAGATACTACTGCATAAGTACTTGACTTTGATGAACTCAAACTTTATCTATTTTACCTGTAAGGTGCTGCATAACTTGTCAAAACTGGAACTGTGAACTAGTAACATGGACCTTACATACATGAGTTCAATGTCCTTCATATGATGAATGTCTGATGACCAAATTCACAACAAAATAATTTCCAATGCAGGAAATAAAGCCTGTCCACAGATTCAAAAGTTTGCAGCAACATCACGGTTGTACTTGACACAAACTGTTGTAAGTTTCTAGTGCCTGCTGTACTCTTCCTATCTGTATGATGTGCATACAATAGTTTGTACAGTGACATGGATATCACCTGGACAACCAAGGAATCACAGTTCAAGTCCCAGCACTGACAGAGTCACTCTCTCTTCCAAAACAGTCAGACTGGCTCTGGAACCCACCGAGTCTCCTATTCTGTGGCTAAAAGGGGTGCTTCCCCCAGCAGAAAACTGTGGCCCTGGGACATGAAGGTGACTAATCACCTCCATCTAGTACTGAGGTTAAGCACATTGGAAATGCACATCCACTGCCCCATATTGCTTCACAGTATACAAGGAACCCTTTCAACATTACCTGCTTACTCTAATTAACCTTATTTTGATCTTCAACCCTGCTCAAATTATATTTTACTCATACTTACTGGGAAATGGACTACAAGCCAGTTCATCAGAGCCATCTGGACACTGAGGCACTCCATCACATGCTTGGTTTATAGGCACACAAGATCCATCCACATGGCACATGAACATACCATTTCCACAATGTCTTTGGGTATCACATTTCTCTTCATCTTCTCCATACAAGCAATCATTGGCCCCATCACACACCCATGATGATTGTATGCAGTTTCCTGAAAACGAAATTACACTGCCACACTGTATGTGTTTCTTTACACAACAATACAGATGAATATTATTAGAATGGTGAAAATTTTAATTTGAGGAACAATGACTTCTGGATTCTACTGTATACTTAAACTAAGATGATGAACCCTATTAACATTCTGTATAGAACAGTTTCTCAGTGCCAATAAGCAAAATGTGCACTGTGGGTTGAATTCCAAGATGTATACAGTGCCACAATACTGCACTGTGTTATCAAAAATTCCAAGTGTCAGGGGAGAGACCACTGCCTCCTTTCTGACACAAAATGCATGTTAAATTTCTGACAAACACAAATGGCAGATGTTCAAACAAAGCTCTTATATCACAAGAAAAAGCATTATCATGAAGGGAATGAAACTCGGTTAGGATGACTGAACTCAAGTGCATCTCACAAATATAAGAGAGAAAAAAAAATGGTGAGAGGTGCAGAAGTTAAAAAAAAAATTATTTTGAAATCATTAAGTGAAGATGATAACAAAACCCTTTTTCTTAACTGGTTACAGCAAAAATTTAAACATGATACTCTAAGTTTTTCTCAACCCATCCTGGTGGACAGGTGGTCTCCTAGCGCGTGCGTGTGCGTGTGCGTGTGTGTGTGTGTGTGTGTAGCCGCTTGTTTGCTGGGATTGCAGGTTTGAATGCCAGTGGGGCATGGATGCCTGTCTCTTGTGAGCTGTGTGTTGTCAGGTACAGGTCTCTGTGGTAGACCAATCCCTTGTCCATAGAAGCCCTACCAAGTGTGCATGTGTGTGTGTGTGTGTGTGTGTGTGTGTGTGTGTGTGTGTGTGTGTGTGTGTGTGTATGCATGCACGTGCATGTGCATGCATGCACATGTTGCGCACGTGCATGGTCATGTGCGTGCATGCACGCGCGCGTCCGTCTGTCCGTCCGTCCGTCCCCGAGTGTGATCAGATGCAACAATAATCCTCTACACCTACAATGAGTAGGCAAAAGAGGTCAGACTATGAATGAATGGAATGAATGAATGAAAGAAAGAAAGAAAGGTTCTCAGAACTACATCATCATCATAGCATACCTGACATCAGATATATGTCAAAAAGCGTGATAAGACATAATGTCCAATTAAGGTAACAAAATTTAATGGCAATCCTTATGCAGATCTAATTTAAATTCCAGCCTTCTGCAATTCCACCACGCACTTAGCTCAAGTGCAAAAGAGTTATCATAACAGCAACACACTGTGTGTTACACCATTATGAACTTGTGACCTAATTCCCCAATCATGAAATATGTCACACATTCAATCTCTTCCTGCCTGGTAAAGGTAAAAATAAAGGTAAAGCCATCCCATTACAGGCCTGGAGAGACCCTGAGGTTCCCATGAGGTTGAAGCTACCAGATTTCAAGACAATTAACATATGAAGGTGGTAAGGTCAGTCCTATGCACCTGCCATCTTTACCCACCCAGTAAATATTTCTGGTACTCATTTCTGTTTGAGGCTGGACCAACCCCAGCGCCATAGTGTGGCCACAGCTTGGCAATAGGAAACAAATTAATGTACAACAAAAGTGGTGTTACAACAGCAACCATTCTGAAGCTATCTAGTGGCCCTGAAACTACCACATCTACCAGTACTGCACCAGTAACCAGAAGCTCCAAAGTTCAATTCTGCCACAACTAATACACAATGAAAATCACAATTTACAAATATAACAACAACCGATCAACAGAAGAATACATAAAACTCCTGATACAATGTGTACATAAAATCTATCTCAGACAACGCACGGTGTACAACATAACATTTCTATACCCAAATATGTAGTCAGCCACTGCAATGAAACATTTCAGTGCCTGTTCCAAGGGCAATACTGTCCAAATGCCACCTTAAATCATTACATCAGCAAGAAATACTCACTCTGCTACTTTCCTCTCCCTTAAGAGAATACAAACAAGTGGTCAGAATATTTGCAGTGCAGTGCCACCATCAGTTCTTCTGCTGTGTTATAATTCTTTATGTGTAATTGTAACATACCTCATCTGAACTTACTATAAAATACTACTGTAAACAATTTTGCAGAAAATGCAACTAACCATTATAACAGCGGAAATGGTTAACACTGCACGTTGCAGGAGTAGTAGGGACTGGAATGGATGGACTACCACTGGACTCACTGTCCTTTCCACAACCTACTTCATCTGAACCATCACCACAGTCATTGACACCATCACACTTCCACCAGATTGGTACACACTGTTTGTTAGTGCAAAGGAACATCCAAGAGTGACAGGTGTTCTGGAACCATAACACAGCATATTATGTTTCACAATTACAAAAAATAGAGAAACATTACAATACTATACCTCAAAACAAAATGGGTGTGCTCCAAATTTATGAAAAATGTGCAAGTGTGAACCTCCCATACTCACATTTGGCCACAAAGGTGGCGGTTGTGTTGGTGGTCGTAAAACAGAAGTACAATTCTCCTCATCTGAACCTGGTCGTGCTTGCTGATCCCGACAGTCGTCATCTCCATCACATCTCCATGAACTATATATACAGTGATCATTCTTACACTGAAGAACAAAAACACAACATATAATCAAATTTGGGTACTTGCTACCTTTCACAGTGAAACATTAACTTTACAGTTACCAAATCAATTTTCTAATATATAATGTCAAGTTTGTGAAAAAGGCATGTAACTACAAATTTTATACATAAAATAAAATAATTTTTCCCAATCTCTGCCACTGTCAGTTAAGTAAATAATGTTTGTTTTAGAAAATCACACATGCCAACAATTAACTAATTTCCTGGTCAATGTGTCATAAAATAAGCTCCGTCACCTTAAATTGCCAGGGCTCACAGGTCTTGTTCTTACAGTTCTTCTCATCAGACAAATCAGCACAATCATTTTCACCATCACACCTCCAAGAAGTCGGTATGCACTGCTTCGAAGTACCACACTGGAACTCTCCCGCTACAAAACAAGCACAGGAATTCAAGTACACTTATTTTGTATGATATATTAGATACAAATGTTGAAGCATTCAGAAGTCAATGCTGACACTCAAGTGTACATTCAGCAAACTGCCTCACATCTGACATGTCAGTATAAACGAACGCATTTAATGCTTGATTTCAAACTTTCACACCGTGTTCTGAATGTTGTATGCATTCTTCTGGGTAATTCCTTGGTGTCTGAATTTTATATGCCAACATTTCAGAACACTCTGTCTGTTCCATCTTCAAAAGCACCTATTACCCAGAAGAAAGCATACAATATCATAAGTTTACATACAAAACCAGAATAGAAAATGAGTATGTTTTGTTAAACTGGAACATTTTGTCAGCTGAAATTTTACTGTATATTTCACTGCACAATGTACAGGACCATTTTCTGTACTAAATTATTGGGATGCACTATCAAGTTAGGTGAAAAATCACACAGACTATCAAAAGTTAAGTACTACCAAGATCTATCCAGCTGACTTGAGGTTTCCAATGCCATGACTACAAGGACTGCTGTTGTCTTCAATGTGACACTGTGCAGTATGGTACAAGTGTACCAATGTTTCAGAGAATCGTGATTATAGAGACAGCACACTACATGACATTACATAACAGAAGACACCAACCCTCAAAGTAAAACCAGTCATAATATTTTTTTAGCAAGTTATTTTGGTTCTGGATGATATCTGGAATGTTATACAGTGTAGACTAGTAGTTAGCTAGTAACTAATTACCAATCTACACTGTGCAACACCCCAGAAGTGCAAAAATCTCATTCACGCCTTGGCAGGAGCCTGGAATTACACATTTCAGTTCAGTATTTCAGTGTCGTTACTCACGTTTGCAAGTAGCTGGTGGCCTTGGACTTGAACAGTTGCGTTCATCTGATCTGTCCCTGCAATCATCCTCACCATCGCAACACCAGTGTAATGATATACATCGCCCATTATCACAATTGAACTGTCCATCAGTGCAATTTTGATGTGCTACAAGAAACAGCATCAGTTATATACTAAGTTCTTTGGAACATCCATTTTTCCTTCACTACTTTTTGGAAAACATCAATTTCTGTTCCTATGTAATTTTTTCTACCCATTCTTGCATTTCCCCCTCTCAATTGTTACTAAAATTTTAACAGATGGTTCCAGACAAACATTTCCAGAATCTAGAAACCAATGCTAACATATGAATACATAAAAAATGAAAAGGAGTATGAAACAAATTTTAACATTATTGTTTGTACAGCTTTACATGCACACCATTACAAGAAAAATGATTTCCTTCTACAATTTCTATTTAATATCAAGGTGCAGTCCTTACATGCATGATACTGATGCTCATAAAAATGAAAATACTTCAGTCCTGTCTTCATATCCGCACTGGGCTTATGATACAGTATCCAACCACTGCCCTCATATAACATGCATGAACTCCAATCTTCCAGGTCACTGAACTCCATCAATGAGTGCTGGTTGCCCAGAGTTTACAGACCATGAAGTAATTCTTTGAAGCAGTGACCTCTGAGATGAGGCCACTACACAGACTCAGAATGTTGGGTGATAAACTCCCAGTTACAGAGCCCAATATCCCAGAAGAACAATATTCTGTAATTCACAACACTAAACCAACAGAAGAAACAAGTCTGTGCATTCAGTTGGTTTAGTGTCATGAATTAGTTATTGATAATGCACGGAATGAATCACATGAACATGGTTTTCACCTGCATTACTTCAGAAGTCCCACAATTCTGCAAATCAAATTTTTACTGCTTCCACCCTGTCCCATTTTGTCTCTTGTCAAAGTCAATTACACAAAGAACAACATAACAACGGTCTTCTATGCATCACTTGAAGATCCAGTTATCTTCTAGACATCTTAGCCAGTGATTAAAAAATACTTTATTGATTTCAGCAGAGTTGTAAATGTTGACTTGCTCCATCATAGGATAAGAAACAATGCTGGCCTCTATGCAAAATAAACTGTATTAAGAGAGATATTTCCCAATTAGAGTCTCACTTGCTGTCTTAGCAGTTCAGCTGGGCACACAGAATCACTAGAAGACAAATAACCATGGTCACAGAAACTGCAAATCTGATATGTTATACTCACTGCATCCATCTTCATCACTGCCATCACGGCAATCACGATCAAAGTCACAACGCCAATGAGGTGGAATGCACTTTCCATCCCTGCATGTAAACATGTAGGCCTCACAGGTTGTAGGTCTGCATCCTACTTCATCAGAACCATCAACACAGTCATTTTCTCCATCACAATGCCACAGCTTTGGTATGCACAGACTATTGTTACAGGCAAAGTATTCTGCTGAACATGTGCTGTTTGCTGAAATCAGTATAACCACAAACAAATATCAAAATAATGAAGATATGGACTATGTTGACAGCAAAAATTAAGATATAATTCAGCTATATAAAAACATACATTCCTGTTTAATATAATGAGAATGGAGGATCCAGAATAGCATATTTAGTACAGTGACTAGGCTACGCATTGCATGATCAAATATCTGAATCCCAGTATGGCCAAGATATTTTCATCTCCAAACATCCAGACTGCTTGTGGGACCCACGCAGCCTCCTATTCATTTGGTCCCAGTGTTGTTCCCCATGGGTAAAGTGGCTGAGATGTGAAGTTGACAACTCACTTCCATCTAGTGCTGAGGTTAAGAATGAGTGGAGATATAACTCCACTCCCCCCAATATGCCTTAATTGCATGTACATGGTTAACTTTACACTTGCCTTTCTTAACGACAACGTATTTGTTGGAAATCTGCTGATACACTAGTTAATATGCAAGACTTCTACACATAATGTTTCGGGTTACAAGCCATCAAGATTCAGCGGTGTGTTCACAAAACCGAATGATCAGCAGCGTATCAACAACAGCATGTCATGTGTGCTACAGAATTTCACACAAAACAGTGGATTTTAGGGCATATTGTGTGCCTCTCCATTCTGAGATCAAAATTTTGAAGATAAAGTGCAACCTTTATGTTAGTAGGAACAGTCAAATAGTAGACAGTAATGCCCATAATTTCTATCAGTAAAACAAAACCTCTCACCTTCAGGGCAAGTTCCATTGACATTAGGAATTTTATTTCCTGGACACATACATGTCCGTTTGTCCTTGTTTAAATCCAGACCATCAGGACAGAGGCAAACATACTGGTTACCAGGCTTCCCTAGACACAGGTGGGAACACAGTGTCTTGGTTTCGTTGCTACAAGCATTTGTTCCTTCTTGGACACCATGAGCGAATACCTACAAAAACATACATTTTAATATGCCATGCAGTCATTCAAACATGGAGACCTGTAAGCCTCCAATTCAAATTTCTACGTAAAAAAACAGATTTCACTTCACAGAGGTAACAGAGCCAAATTTAATGGCCTAAAATATTCTTAATTACTTACTTATTCCATGGTGCAGAGTCCTTCTTGGGAAGCTAACTAGTTTGCAGCTAGTCAAGAAATTCCCCGCATTTCACGGAACCCGAAGGTTCATTACCGCAATCACAAGCGTCCGCCACCTGTCCCTATCCTGGGCCAGCCCAATCCAGTTCATTTACCCACCTCATGGAGATCCATCCTAATACTACCCACCCACCTACGCCTAGGTCTCCCCAGTGGTCTCTTTCCCTTGTGTTTCCCCATCAAGACCCTATACAACCCCCTCTCCTCACCCATACGCGCCACATGTCCAGCCCATCTCATTCTTATCGATTCTATCACCCGCACAATATTGGGTGAGGAGCACAGCTCATTTAGCTCCTCGTTATACAATTTCCTCCATTCCCCGGTTACCTCGTCCCTCCTAGGTCCAAATATTCTCCTCAACACCATATTCTCAAACACCCTCAGCTTCCTTTCCTCCCTCAATGTCAGCCACCAAGTTTCACACCCATACAAAACAACCCACAAAATTATAGTTCTATATATCTTAATCTTTAAATTTTTGGATAGCAACCCAGAAGACAAAAGATTCTGCACAGAATGATAACAAGCATTTCCTAACCTCAATCTGCTCTTAATTTCTTCCAGAATAAAATTATGATTTGTTACATTTGTTCCCAAATATTTAAACTCTTCCATCCTCTCGAAAGTACAATTATCAATCCTCACA
>Ga0123354_10019710_pt1 | contig 10592 bp, 7 predicted proteins | sample TergutLab28metaG_2_FD_97872 | JGI IMG/M metagenome (GOLD analysis project Ga0123354, IMG submission 97872) | Labiotermes labralis P4 segment gut microbial communities from Petit-Saut dam, French Guiana - Lab288 P4 | ecosystem: Host-associated > Arthropoda: Insects > Digestive system > Gut ...
CGAAGGTTCATTACCGCACTCACAAGCGTCCGCCACCTGTCTCTATCCTGGGCCAGCCCAATCCAGTCCACATACCCACATCCCACCTCCTGGAGATCCTTCCTAATATTATCCACCCATCTATGCCTAGGACTCCCCAGTGGTCTCTTTCCCTCCGGTTTCCCCACCAAGACCCTATACACCCCCCTCTCCTCACCCATGTGAGCCACATGCCCAGCCCATATATATATATGTCCCTTAAGTAACACAAAAACCAGATTTAAGTACCCACAACATACAATAAAATGGTTTCACAACATTCAGAAGTTGGATTACAGCAATAGAAGAAGGAAAAATTTGAAACCACCTGTCCCTTCTGTTCAAAAGATGTAGAACAGTACCATCTGCGGGAGAATGAATGAAGTATGCTTAAACACAGCGACCAGAGCTCATCATAAGAATTTAAGGTCAAACAAATGTCTGTGACCACAGAATGTCAAAAGACGTGAAGGAGAATGACGTCTCCAGTACTATGTTTAATTTAAAACTCATAGACACCTAAAAAATCAAACATCTAGCACATCATACATTTTGACTGCAAAAAATTACTCTGTGACCAGACTCACAAAAGAGATGAGAAACACGTACAGTACTTTAGTGACAAAAAATCAAATGAAGAAACCTGTTGGGAAACCTTATGTATGGATGACAGGATAATATTCACAAAGGATGCTAGAGTATGTGGGACTACCATCATTCCCACCTCAAACATTCTTGTGTCCACCATGTTCTTTTTTCAGACTTCAGGAAATAAAAAAGTAGAGTTTTTTTGAATATGTCAACTCATTAAAAAGTTTAGATGGGGGCATACACATAATACTGGCAGCACTGCAAGTTCATAAGCAATTATTAGGCACAGTCACACAAGTAACAAAACTATTAACTTTATTATGCCTGTACATCTGCAGGAAATAGAGGTACTCCCACCCATCAGATTTCCATGTAATTGCTATCTTGAACTGTACATAATTCTGACAGACTGATCTCTATGAGGTATGAATTGAATAACAAAGAATTTTGTGTATTACACATACAGTCGAACACAACTATATTTCACTTAGCAGTATGGTAGGTATACAACTACATGTTTGGGCCCTATATGTTGGCCATCTTCAGGTTGTGATTTAACTTACACAGCAGCTATACAAGATGTGTGGGGTGTTCTTTTAGGTTATTGGGGGTTGGGTGGGGGAATGAGATTTCATTGTTTCAATAGTGGGTACCATGACCTAGGGCTGCTATGTGTGAATTATCATTAGTTGTTTATGTACATCTGTTAAAGTAGGTTGATATTCTTATGCTAAAGATATGTTATAAATAATATCATTAATAATACTGGTGTCAGTATACTTAAAATTAGCAAGCTATAATTTACCAATATAGTCCATAAAACTCCAGCAATAATATCATTGTGTCACTCAAAATGCCAGTCAATATTTTCGTGTGTTATTTTACATCAAACTTGCTCATACAGGCTCAGCAATGTTTTCTTTAAAAGTGTTGTAGATCCCACTGGTGCAGAAGTATAATATAGCAGTGTTTTCACTGGGTATGCAGTTTTAGCTGAGGTGGGTTTTTTGGCAGTGACCTGCGTAGTTTGGCGGAATCGTCGCGTGGATGGGTGCCAATCCAGATGGTCTTCTATATTCTACTGCCTATTTTAGGTGGGGGGTGTCTGTGGACTGAAGAGGTGTAGGTCCAGTACCTGTGAATACATGGGGGAGGGCAAATAATGGAGTGCGTATAGGCTGCAGTTTCACAAGCTGTTTTCTGAACCGGTAGCGAATTTTTACTCACTCAGTAAGTAGAGCTGTTGGTTGTCTTGTCCAGGCTGGGAGTCGTGTGAGACTTCTTCTATTATCACTGTCACATCACACTAAATTGTAGCGTATTTGTAATAGAACACTGTATCGTGGTGGTTCTGTGTGGTTCTATTTTATATAGAAAGGGTTCCTAATTAAACAGTTTTGTTCTACATACCACAGATTTTACATAAATCACTATCTCGTGTTTGCACCTTCACTCAGGAGAGTCACACATGTAGAAAGGAAAAATCACAGCTGTCGTAAGGTATGCGTGGTATTTAGGTGTGTGTGGTTTCTCTAGTGAGGCCTGGATTTTATTTTGTGTGTGGTGGTGGTTCTGTCTGTTGGAGTGTTCGGGTCTGTCTGCTGTTAGGGGGTAAGGAGGGAGGGAGGTTTATGAGCGGTGGGTCTTTATGAGGGTGTCAAAGATTGTGTTCGGAAATAATGTTTGGTTTTCGTTTAAGTGGTTGTTTGCGGCAAACTCTGTATGGATGAGAAACGTTTCAAGTGTGTTCAGGTGGGCTCCTTTTTTATGGCAATGCAATATTTGCACGATACTGTAGCCCTACGTCATGGTACGCGGTATTGAAACGAGATCTTGTTCTCCCACCCAACCCCCAATAACCTAAAAGAACACCCCACACATCTTGTATAGCTGCTCTGTAAGTTAAATCACAACCTGGAGATGGCCAAAATATAGGGCCAAAACATGTAGTTGTTTACCTACTGTACTGCTAAGTGAAATATAGTTGTGTTCAACTGTATGTGTAATGCACAATTTTTTTTTTGTTATTGAACCAACACAACAGGGATGACTCACCTCAAAAAAAAAAGTACGAATTGAGGTTTAAGACACTGCTGAGCATCAAACATGATCAACCGTACATCTCCCTGCTTATGATCTCTTGATCATGATCACCTGTACACCTGTTCCTCAGACATGGAGACACTTTATAGTGTGTGTTGTTTCTGTGCTTTTTTGGAATGTATTCACAAATTTCACACCAAAGTATCATAGCTCAGGACATCCAAAAAATGTTTTATTCACTGTGGACTTACATAACTTGTTTTCTTTTTGAGGAAGGGAATTAGGATAAAATGGATCTTAAGAAAGTAGGATGTAAGGGTGTGGACTGAATTCAGCTGGCTCAACATAAGGTCCACCTGAGGGCTCTTGTGAACATGGTAATGAGCCTGTAATTTCTGTACTAGGCCAGGACATTTGACTACAGGGAGAGCAACAGACAAGATCCCTGCATCCTGTTCAAATGATGTACAACAACACTTGAGGAGTAATACAGCTTAGCTCTAAAGTGGTGTTTCTGATCCTCTTGACCTATTTTCCTCTCTGTTCCCATCCCCCTTTACAACCTATGAGACAACTCACACAGCATCGTTTCTTTTTTATTTTCATATATGGACTAGATAAACTGATCTAACTATAGCTGAACAACCAACACTTTATAAGGGAAGATTATGCTTCATGGAGTTAGTTATTTTGTTTGATAGTTATGGAACATTGACTTAATCATGCAAAACTGGAATATAATATATCTTAATCTGTGTTTACAGCGGAAGTTGTGATCAACCTGGAATGTCGAGCTTGGGCACCTAACATTCATCAGGACCGCAAAGAACAGTTAGGTGTCCTTAATTATAAGATAAAGGTAGTAGAGTGACAGGCAGCAATATGCAACAAATTAAAGAAAAGTTTAATGTATTCTTGTGATAAAATAAATCAGCATCGCCATTATCAACACCTAATAAAATTAAATCATGTACCTTTTCTAGTAAGTTCAGCTTCTAACAACACAAAACTTTCAGCATGTTTTGGCAACAGTTTGTAATAACTGAACATGTTTGAACATCCCACCAGCATATAAAACCAGCTTTTAGAAATTAGAATCTAGATGCTGATGTAATGGTCTATATGACTGCCTGGTGATGATACACTAGTCAAGTTATTTTGACCCAACTGCGCGCCTTAAATTGTGTGTCCAATCTGAAGTTTTTGTAGTGGTGGACATAAAGATAATCTTGTGGAATGTGACACCCATTTAAGGACCACTGGTCCCTGTTATGTTTCTCACAGCCCAGGTTCTGGTCTCCTCTTCCCCAGATCCATACCTTCTCCCTGCAATTCTTACTCTTCCACCTGAACATGGAGGTAGCTGATTGCCATGTCAGCACACATCTATCAAACTACATGGTGTCACATTTCAGGAAACTGCAATTTTCATTATGTTCAGCTGTCTGTCCATCAACATATTACGTGTATCTGACAAGTATATACAGAATTCAGGGGCGAGTTCTACATAGCTAAACAATAAAGAAAATTCATGCAAAAGCTCCCCTTTTGAGTTAAAGCACTGAAGGGATTTTTGAAATTATCAACTATCTGATGCAAGAGGTGATGGGAATGCCATCCGTTGGATTTCACGCACGCCTGGCAACATCTTGCCAAACACATGCCACAATGTTAGGGGTTTTCCAAACAGTATGGTGGCTGTTCACAATGCACTACTGAAGAGTTTCTGCATCATTAACAGGGGATAAATGAAGTGGGGATTTTAAGGATTCCCACACACAGAAATAAAAAAATTTTAAGTCAGGTGAGTATGAGGGCCACAGAGTTGATCCTCCGCCTGCTCACTGGTTACAACATATGTTGTTCAGAGTATCTCATGCTACAAGGCTAAAGTACAGTGCAGGACCATCAGGCACGGACCACATGGACAGAAGCTTCTCATGCATGCATGGCCGTCCAGTCAGTCAGGGGTCCACATGACTCTCCCATCTCCATTTGAAAGCAAAGACTACAATGTTAAAAGCACCTTTTTAGTCGTCAGTCAACGGCAGTAAATATCTGACTGTTTAGTGGCAAAGGAAGTTTTTGGTTGGGGCTTCCTTACTACTGCCATTTTAACCCAAAAAGCATTTCCAGGCTCATGTTGGGTTGCATAAAATTCATTTAATATTTTCCTACGTAGAACTCACCCCCAAAGTCTGTACAGAGCTTCCACCTTCTCTGTATATAATACTGAGCTGCAACTGAAACACTTTCATCAAGTCTCAAAATCAGAGCATTCACAAAATTCACTTCCCTTACTGAATCTTTACTTAATTTGACAACACTTCACATAAAGGCCTAAATACTTCTGTATTCATTTTAATGAACATTGACATGTTTAAAAAAACAACTTGTACATACAGAGGGCCATATTTGCCATACATAACCCTTCTCTGTACATTTTCAGAAGACTTCCAACATCTTAACTTTCCAAAATGGGTCCACTGTCACATTATAACTGTGTGGAAGTGTTGCTCTTTACATTCTGTCCCATCTCTTGTAGTTCATATGGAGGAACAACGGGAGCAGGTGTTATATATTTTGCATGTTGTGCCTTTCTAAAATTTTTACACAAATTAATGTACATCTGGTGGAAGTGAGATTATAAATCAAAGGGATGGAATGGGCTCAACTACCCCCACCGCAAAGTGTGGGAAGACCCGCCAATATGTTAAGAGAAGTTCATTGATAAAGGGACCACAACTTATGTACTAATATGGTTGATATGTAAATATGTGAAATAAAATTTGTTTTTTTGTTGACTAAAATTTCTGAACACTCTATTCCCCAACAGTCAAGTTCCAAACATGCTATAGGACAATGATTTTTACGTTACATATAGTTTGTTCACACAATTGACAGATGAGGAAGTTGCTTGGATTGAACATTTAATTTTGTTAACATAGGCGTATGTTTTTGATACGGGTTTTGTTTTCCTCTTCAGTACATGCTATAAAGAGAGCTACTTTCACATTCTCATACCCAGGATACAACAGTATTTCTACATCTACCTCTAAATGAAGATGATAACTAAAACCTTTTCCAGAACACTGTAATTGTTACATTAAAACCTCAAGAACTGGACAAAGTCCAGACAGATCTTAGACTACGTCATATCACCTACAAGTAAATTCAAACTTGTCTTGAATTGGTTTACACAGTGTTCTGGTTCACGAAACAGTCTATGCCCATTCTTTAAAAATCACCTACAAATACATGTTCCACAAAACTTACTGTCATGGTCCTTAATCATTAACTTCGTTGGATATCACTGGTACCACACAGGGGAACCAGGATCACTAGATCTACATAGTGTCCAGGTTAGATGCTGGACATAGGAATTTGGTTTAATTCCTGGCTGGGGGAAGTGTGTTTCTCTTCTTGAAAGCAACCAATAGGTGCTGGGGTCCCTTTCCCTGGGGCTAAATGAATCACTCAGCTACTCTAGGGAAAAGGTTAAGAATGCATGTAAATATACCCCCACTCTGCCGTATGTATTCATGTTCAGTGATTAACCCTTTAAACGCCGAATTAAATCTGATCAGTCATTTGCTGGCATTATTAGGAGCTCACCATATTCTCCACATTAGCAAGATAAGGGTTAACTAAGTAAAAGGACAAATTTACCTTTCACTGGCACAATGTATCATACACACAGCAGAATTCAGCATCACAGTGTATGAAAGGCTTATGCAAATCACAATTTGCAAGTCTGAAGTACAGAAGAACATTACATTTTATATCCAATTTTATTATGAATAAAGACAAAAGTGTAAATGTACTCCATTACACAGTACAACAACTTTTCACATTTTTTATACCGCATATGAAATACGCTGCTTCCGACTAAATTATGCGTGCTCATCACAAAAAAAGAAGCCAAATACACACAGTTCTTTCCTCCCCTCTATCTTAGACGTTCTTTATGAAATAAAAAGGAACATCCCATGTGGATACCACATCTGTCCATGGATAATCTAGTATCTGCAACTGAACCATGTCTTGATTTTTAATGAAATTTGGTATATAAGTTATTTACAAACAGTTAAAATGCAAGTGGAAGTTTCATGAAAATTTGCCCACATACTTAAGGGTGTAAATAAATTTCTGCCCAATACTTACCGTATTTCTTGGCCAATATGTGTGAAATTTAGTGCAGCTGAGAAAGTGTGAGTTTTGTAAAAATATGTACAGTAAAACCATACTTTCTATGGCAGTAAATGAAATTATGACCATGTCTATATTTTCTATCCAATTTGGATAAAATTCAATATGGAACATAACTGTTACTGATAATGAGTTTTGTGGCTGTAAGTGCAGTAAAAGCCATGCTTAGGTGTGTAAATTAATATCTATCCATACTGCCCACATTTATTGTCCAGTTCAGATGAAATTCAGCATCCGAGATTCACACACAATGCTATTCAGTATATGTGAATTTCATGACAATCATTACAGGACATGCAGTATTCTTCTTATGGGCATAAATAAAATTACATTTACACATGTAGCATGCAACTGTGTGACATATTGAAAGCAAGAATACTTCATAAAGTCCATGTACTGCATCATGAAGTACACTATTTGCAATCTTGTTTCCTACACACAAGGCATGAATGTATGTAAGTGAAATAATGACATTATTCAAGTCAGAAAAACATTTATTTCCAAATAAAATGTCACATTCTCATGATATACAGCTTCTACCCCACAGTTCTGCCAACATTCAATATGCAGTGCTCACTATTTAAATGTGTCTAGGAAGTGTGTCATCCCCGTTGTGTGTGTGAAACTAGGAGAAGGTATGTAGTCAAACACAACTTAAGTTGTGTTTGACTACATACCTTCTCCTAATTTAAATGTGTGCATGATAATGATTATACAGTTTTCTTTAAAACTGTGATGTGATGTGACACATTTTAACCTGACTTGCAGCTGGTGCATCTGTATCAGTTTAAAGCTAGTTTTCATTCATGTTACCACAACCTTGTTCATCACTTTTATGATCCATTTCAAGATTTATTGTAAAGATTCCACCTAATGGGATACAATGTACTTTATACTTCTGGGGTTAGCATTCCCAACCACATACGTGTGATTCTGATTTAAACTAGAAATCTTGTATAGCATTCAGATTGCAGAAAATACTGGCTTCTGGGATGAAAAGCTTCAAAATCTCATAGAAATTTAACATATACTCTTAACGTACAGGCAGCAATTCCTCCAAGATTTCAGTGTATTTCTACAAAATTTCAGCACACCAGATATCAGGTCAGTAACGTCCAAGGTCACCACCAACATAACCTAAAATCCCTCATGCAGATCTTGTTGACACCATGTTGTCTCATGGGTGGTACCAACATTTCAGGATAACATGTTGCCTCCAACTTCTATATACCTTGAGAAAGCAGTTTCTTTTGAAACACTTAATAACACCTCCCTTACTATGCGGTGTCAATACAGAAGAGGACTGCAATCTAAACTTGCTACCATGGAACCTTGCTCATGCTGTATGTTTACCATGCAATAATGGTTCTTTACCTTTAATATACTGGTCTTCTGGTAAGTGATGTCTCATAGTTATTATGCAGGTAACACATTCTGAAACAGTGATGGTACCATTGTACCAACTATGTGACATCACCTGTCAGAAGTTCAAGATCTTAAAATTTAGTGCCATGAGAACCTCAAATATCATTCATTAGCCTGTTTCATTTAAGTAAACTCAAGAAACAGTATGCACAATACCAACACCTGCCATGAAAGTCCACTTCCTTTATTTTTTTATACTGATGTCTCTTGTGAAAATGATCATAATCTGCAAATTTCATTGTATGATGCTGGATGGTCGTAATAAACAACAAACCAATTTCAGTGCACTGGTCTGTAATGCATTTCATACATCTGTCCCAGTCAATATGAAAACTGTTAACAATAACATCTAGCACATAAAGCATAAGTCAACATGTTCTGAAGTCACTATGTGCAAGCTCCTGAGCAAAATCTTCTTTGAGAGGAGGGGGTGGCTCCTGAAAACATCTTCTATCACATCTCTGTACAATGGCACCAATGATCCTTGATTTTAAAAGCTTCCATCACTGAACACCTTTCATTTCAGGATATTATCAGTTTAATGTTCAAACACACTGCCCCCACCCAAAAAAGGGTGAATTTCACTTTACAAGGTGAGAAAATTTCAGCCTTTCATCCACCCATTTCAGTTAAAAGGTTAATTGGGAGGAAATTTTAAGGTCATGGATTTATTTTCTCTTTTCTATGTAAATTTAAATGATAGTTAAGATGTTCTTTCCTGACAAAACCTTTACCACATTCCTGACATACAAATCGACGCTTTCCTGAGTGCACACTGAGATGATCTTTCAGTCGATCTTTCCTCGCAAAAGTTTTCCCACATTCAGTGCACACGAATGGTTTGATCTGTGCATGAGTATAGACATGAGTTTTCAGTTTATAATTCTTTGAAAATTTTTTTCCACAGACTGTACAAAGAAAAGGTTTCTGACCTGCATGAATTGCCAGGTGTTCTTTCAAACTGTCAGCACGTCCAAATGTTTTAGAACACAGTGTGCAGTTAAACGCTTTTTCCCCTGTATGGCATACCAAATGTACCTGAAGATGTGATGATCTAACAAATCTCTTACCACAATCAACACAAGAGTATGGTCTCTCCACACTGTGTGTTTTCATGTGACTGTACAGACCGCTGCTTTGCGTGAAACAAGCTCCACATTCTTCACATGAATATGGTTTCTCTGCACAATGTATTTTACAGTGCAGTCTCATACTCTGTTTAAGACTGAATCCCTTACCACACACATTGCAGGAGTATGGTCTTTCACCACTATGTGTTACCATGTGTCGCTTGAGGGTAGTCTTCAAGCGAAACACTTTACCACAAACGTCACACACAAACTTCCTCTGTGGCTGTGATTCATTTGCGACTATGTGTTTATATATCTCTCTGTGATCATCATTTTTGCTTTCCTCATGACCACTAAGATTTTGTTCCTTGCATTCAGCATCCAGCCTGAAATTATTTTAATAAATCATCTGTAGCAGCACAACTCAAAGATGTCTCTCCTAGCCATTTAACCTAGAAAGGTTAAATATTATGAAACACAATTATGAGAAAAGAAATGTTAATTTTGTTTGTATTCACTTATTAATTTACTTATGGTTTACTTAATTATCCCATCAATGAATTGTTAAGGACAGGGAAGGAAATGGTAATGTTCCAGTTTCAAGTACATCAAATACATGATGTACAAATATCATTCTTTGAAATCTTAAAATTTTCTGATAAGATGCAGATTACACAGGGCACAAAGTGGCAGTGAGCTAGGCTTTCCTCCAAACACTTCATATTTCCACCATCAATTATAAATCCACAAATTTTCCATTCATCATCCATCACATGGAGATGGGCAAAGGGCCAAAAAGGTTACAATTCAACAGAAACACAGTCTCTCTCTCTCACACACGCACGCACGCACATATAAAAAACCCCTGCTCACAACAACAAAAAATTCTACTCCTGCACATTGTACTCAACAATATAGTGCTTAAGTCCTGAAGGTAGAGAAGAAGTGGTCCCTAGTGTGTATGGTGGTGTGACAGTAAAGATTTATAAGAAACCTTCATCTCAGTATCAGATGATGGTGAGTGGTAGGCTTCACTAAACTAAACTAAACTAAACTCCGTGGCCTTAGTCCGCACGCGAACTATACCGACAGAGCAGCCGCCGCCGGTCGGCAAAGTTAGCGCCAACTTTTGCGGATAGAGGGGTGTCACGTGGTCAGCGCAACGGGTCCCCACAGCCGTTAATCTCTGTTTTCTAGACCTGGAGCCGCTACTTTTTTCATTCAAGTAGCTCCTCA